>Ga0180215_1000735_pt1 | contig 39248 bp, 33 predicted proteins | sample eDN3rd37CBELigBY_FD_128871 | JGI IMG/M metagenome (GOLD analysis project Ga0180215, IMG submission 128871) | Enriched backyard soil microbial communities from Emeryville, California, USA - eDNA 3rd pass 37_C BE-Lig BY (version 2) (version 2) | ecosystem: Environmental > Terrestrial > Soil >...
CTAAAACATGAAGTTAAGAGTTATATGACTTATTACAACAACTATAGATATCAATGGAATTTAAAGAAGATGACACCTATTCAATATAGGAATCATCTTCTCAATGTAGCATAGTCTTTTTTTAAAAATGTCCTTTACAAAGGGTACACTTTACACTTGAAAAGGTCTTTTTCTTCCTATCACATTTGTACATCTTCGTTTGGGCTGATTAAAGCAACTGAATACTGATCAGTGAATATACGATTTGCTAATTCATTCACACTACTTTCATTAACTTCGTTTACTAATTCAATAATCTCATCTAGCGAACGATGTTTCTTAAGTAGCAGTTCATTTTTACCATTTCGACTCATCCGGCTGTTTGTACTTTCTAAGCTCAACATTAGATTACCCTTCATTTGTTCCTTGCTATTTTTTAATTCTTTCGATGTTATGCCTTCTTTTTTCAATGTAGCAAGGGTATCTTTTATAGTATCAAACAATACATCCAATTGATTAGCACCTGTTCCACCATATATTGTCAAAAGTCCGCTATCTTGGAAAGAGGAATGATAGGAAAATACAGAGTAAGCTAATCCACGTTGTTCACGAACTTCTTGGAATAAACGACTGCTCATGCTGCCACCAAGAATATTATTTAATACAATCAAACTATATATATCACGATCTCCGATTTGTAGTCCATTGTATCCGATACATAAGTGAGCTTGCTCAGTTTCTTTTTTCCTAGAAATTTTTTCTGTGTGGAACTCAGGTGTGATAAACTCCCTTTTCGAATGATCAGTATTATATGAACCAAAGTATTTTTCAATTTCGTTAATAAACGATTCATCTATATTTCCAGCAACTGACACAACTACATTATCAGGTGTATAATAGTCGTTCATATACTGTCTTAAGCTATCCCCATTAAAAGTATTTAAAGTTTCCTCTGTTCCAAGAATTGGATAGCCGAGAGGATGGTTTTGATAACTTGCTTTACTTAATAAGTCATGAACGATGTCATCTGGTGTATCTTCATACATCTTAATTTCTTCAAGAACAACATTTTTTTCCTTTTTCAATTCTTCCTCATCAAAAGTTGAATGAAAAAACATATCTGATAGGATGTCTAGGGCAATTTGAGAATGCTCATCCAAAACTTTTGCATAATAACAGGTATATTCTTTTGATGTAAAAGCATTTACCTGGCCACCAATACTATCAAAAGCTTCAGCAATCTCCCTAGCGGACCTTGTTTTCGTCCCTTTAAAAAACATATGTTCGAGAAAATGAGAAATACCGTTATTTTCTTTAGATTCATTTCTTGAACCAGTTCCAATCCAAACTCCAATTGCTACTGATCTAACTGTTGGAATATTTTCTAATACTATTCTTACACCATTTTGACATGTGTATTTTTTGATCAAAGAGTTTTTCCTCCTTCTAGCTAACTTTTCATAGTGTATGCACTTTCTATTACTTATGCTTTACTTGGCCATTAATAATTCTTTCTTCACTTAATAATGTTGTCACATTATCAATAAGATATTCTTTTTGTTTAATTGAAAGAATAAGTGTTTCAAGTGCACCTGCGGTTGATGCAGTTGGATGCATTAGTACTAATGCTCCAGGATGGATCTTTCCCATCACACGATCAACCAAAACGTGTGGCTCAGGGCGTTGCCAATCAATTGTATCTACACTCCACATGATTGTCTTCATACCTTGGTCTGCAGCTATTTTCACTACCTCATCTCGATAGTTTCCACTTGGAGGTGCAAAAAGGTCCGGTTTACTCCCAGTAGTAGCTTCAATAATTTCATTGGTCCGTTGCAATTCCTGTGTGACTGAAGCTGAAGGCAAAGTTTTTAAATTCGGGTGTGTATATGAATGGTTACCTACTTCATGACCAGCGTCCACAATCATTTTAGCGAGATCAGGATTTTCTTTAGTCCAACGACCTTCCAAAAAGAATGTTGCCATAACATTATGTTTTTTTAAAGTCTCTAACATATCAGGGATATACTCGTTCCCCCATGCTACATTAATAATGAACGACACCATAGGTTTCTCAGGATTCCCCCTATAAATCGCTTCAGGCGGCAAATCATCTAAATGAACCTTAGGCTTTATTTGTTTGTAGACGAGTTTCTTTTCGTTAAATTTACCATCACTCTTCATATTTTGGTACGACGCGTCTACATCAACTTTTATTCCATTATAACCAGGAGTAGCTTTCCAAACCTTATGTATTTCTGCATCAATTGCAGGAATATCAAACTCAATCGATTTTTTCTCAATTTCCATATATAAAGTATTTGTTTGTTTTGCAACAGTTATGGTTGCATTTTTTAAATCATCTATATATTCCGTTGTATATTGATTCTGAATGGTACCTACAGATACTAAAAATATAAATATGAAAGCAACAAATTGAACTGTTGTTCTTTTCACAATATTCCCCCCTTTCTACTAGAAATATGTAGTAAGGGGACAAGGTAGAACAAAGGTTCATAAAAAATGTCTGCCTTTTGACTTTCTCAATGCGATTGCATCAGGAAAAAGGTTAGTGATTCAAAAAAATTTAATAATTTATGTAAAGTAAAAAAGAAGCCAGGTAACCAGGCTCCCTACTTTTGTTGTTGCTTTTCTTTCTCATCCTTTAGAACTGCTTTTCTCGATAAGTTGACGCGACCTTGCTTATCAATTTCTGTTACCTTGACTAATAATTCATCGCCAATGGAAACAACATCTTCAACTTTTCCTATTCGTTCTTCAGCTAATTCTGAAATATGGACTAGACCATCTTTACCACTAAAGATTTCAACAAATGCTCCAAACTTTTCAATTCTCTTAACTTTACCAAGATAAAGTTGTCCAACTTCAACTTCTCGTACAATATCCTCAATAATTTTCTTTGCTTTTATGTTCATTTCTTCATTTATTGAAGAAATAAACACTGTTCCATCTTGTTCAATATCAATTTTTACGCCAGTTTCATCAATGATTTTGTTGATTTGTTTTCCACTAGGTCCAATGACATCACGAATCTTATCAGGATTAATTTTCATTGTTAGGATCTTTGGAGCATACTTAGAAAGTTGACCTCTTGGAGTATCGAGTGTTGCAAGCATAGATTGAAGGATTTCCATGCGACCTTTTTTCGCTTGTTGTAATGCTTCTTCTAAAATTTCACGAGAAAGACCTTCAATTTTGATATCCATTTGCAATGCTGTAACACCTTGAGAAGTTCCTGCGACTTTAAAGTCCATATCTCCTAAGTGGTCTTCCATACCTTGTATATCGGTTAATACGGTATAGTGTTCTCCAGACTTAATTAGACCCATAGCAATTCCTGCAACTGGTGCTTTAATTGGTACACCTGCATCCATCATTGCTAAAGTACTTGCACAAATACTTGCCTGAGAAGTAGACCCATTTGATTCTAATACCTCTGAAACTAAACGGACTGTATAAGGAAATTCCTTTTCTGATGGAATAACAGGCTCTAATGCCCTCTCACCTAGTGCACCATGGCCAATTTCACGGCGCCCTGGTCCCCTCATGGGACCTGTTTCACCTACACTAAATGAAGGGAAATTATAATGGTGCATAAAGCGTTTTGATTCCTCTATTCCTAATCCATCTAGAATTTGAACATCACCTAGGGCACCAAGAGTACATATACTTAAAGCTTGTGTTTGTCCTCTTGTAAATAACCCTGAACCATGTGTTCTTGGCAATAATCCAACCTCTGAAGATAAAGGACGGATTTCATCAATTTTCCGACCGTCTGGACGAATCTTTTCAACTGTGATAAGTCTGCGAACTTCCTCTTTAACAAGCTTAGAAAGAATTTCACTAACTTGCTTTAAGGTTGGTTCATCGACTTCCTGCTCTTCAAAAGATGCTAAGACTGCTGACTTTACTTCGTTAATAGCATCCTCTCTTGCATGCTTTTCAGCTACTTGAACGGCTTTATTAATTTTATCTTCTGCCATTTCGCGTACTTGTTGCTCGAGCTCTTTGTCGACCTCATACAATACTATTTCTCTTTTTTCTTTTCCTACAACTTCCACAATCTTTTCTTGGAAAGCAATTAGTTTTTTGATTTCTTCATGTCCAAACATGATTGCTTCTAACATCGTTTCTTCTGGGACTTCCTCGGCACCAGCTTCTACCATGTTAATAGCATCCTTCGTTCCAGCTACTACAAGATGAATGTCACTTTTTTCTTGATCATCAACCGATGGGTTAATGATAAATTGGTTGTCAATTCTACCAACAGTTACACCCGCTATTGGGCCATCAAATGGTATATCTGATACACTTAATGCAAGTGACGAACCAAACATAGCAGCCATTTCAGACGAACAATTTTGATCAACACTCATGACGATGCTGATAACTTGAACTTCATTTCTAAACCCATCCGCAAACAAAGGTCGAATCGGTCTATCGATTAAACGACTTGCTAATATTGCTTTTTCACTTGGTCTTCCTTCACGTTTAATAAAACCACCTGGAATTTTACCTACAGCATACAATCTTTCTTCATAATTTACTGTAAGAGGAAAGAAATCAAGATTTTTTGGTTCCTTTGATGCAGTTGCTGTGCTAAGGACAGCGGTTTCTCCATAGCGAATAAGTACAGCCCCATTAGCCTGTTTAGCTAATTGACCGATTTCTACTGTAAGCTGTCTACCAGCCCATTCCATGGAAAAAATTTGTTTATCTTCAGCCATAGATTACGTACCCCTCTCTATATGTACAATATGTTAAAATAATTTTTATGTATTCATAGTATGAACTAATTTATTAGAAGATATCATTATTAACTAAGTCAGTTTTGTAAAAGCTTGACACTCTAGAATTGGTAAATGTCGGTAATAGAGTTTTTTTGCTAATAAAAAAGCGGGAATTCTCCCGCTTTCTTTTTGAAAATTATCGACGTAATCCAAGTTTGTTGATTAGTTCACGGTAACGAGTTACGTCTTTATTACGTAAATATGTTAGTAAGTTACGACGCTTACCAACCATTTTTAATAGACCACGACGTGAATGATGATCCTTCTTATGAGTACGTAAATGTTCGTTTAGGTTGTTAATAGACTCCGTTAGGACAGCGATTTGAACCTCTGGAGATCCAGTATCAGTGTCATGAGTTTTAAACTCATTAATAAGTTCATTTTTACGTTCTTGAGTGATAGCCATCCTATTCACCTCCTTATAATTATCCCCAATTACCGAGCAAACGTTGGTGAATCGTCCTGCCAAGCAATGGTTCTTATAATACGTTTATAAGAATACATCTTTTTATAACAAAAAGCAAGTACGTTCATTAATTTTTTCAAAATAGTTAATAGTTTCGTCCTTATCTTTGGCAATTTGCTCAATCAATTCCGAAACACCTGAGAATTTTTTTTCTGATCTAATCCTCTTATACCATTCTACCGTAACGAATTCTCCGTAAATTGTTTCGTTATAATTGATGATATGTACTTCTATTGTGGGGATGGTGTTTTCTTGCTTAAATGTTGGTTTTACTCCAATATTACATACCCCAATATACCAATTATCTTTTACCTTTATTGTTACTGCATAGACTCCCAACGGAGGAGAAAGATAATCAGGGGATAACTGAATATTGGCAGTTGGAAAGCCAATAGTTCGACCTCTCTTATCACCGTCAATTACTTTCCCGGTAACAAAATAATATCTTCCAAGGAGGGCTGGTAACTTATCGATTTCACCGTTTTTAATCGTTTGTCGTATCCTTGTAGAGCTAATTTTTTCATTTCCTGAAGTGAGTTTATCAATTGTTGTTTGAGTAAACTGATTTCTGGAATGAAAAGGCATTGTCTCCATCGTTCCTTTACCAAGCTTTCCATATGAAAAGTCAAACCCTGCAACCACATGCTTAACATTTAAATTAATAATAAATTCATCAACGAATTCTTGTGGCAAAAGGTTTGCAAATTCCTCAGTAAATTCAACTATATATAAGACGTCAACCCCTAAACTAGCTATCAAATCAATTTTAACATTTAAAGGCGTAATATATTCAACCCGTTTTTGATTCCGACTTAATACAACGGAAGGATGGGGGTCAAAGGTCATTACTGCACTTTGAAATCCCTTCGAATTGGCAATGTCTTTAGCCGTGTTTATTACCTGTTGATGTCCAAGATGTACACCATCGAAAAAACCAAGAGCTAAAACAGTATCTGGTATTGTATCTTTTTTATATGAATGTGGATGTTGAAGTCGTATTGTTTTCACTATCTGTCACCTTTTCTCACACATAGAAACTAATGCAATTCTTGATTATTAACGAGCACCTTTACTGGCTTCATTAATTGAGGTTTTTGTTTATGGCGTTCATAAATGGCAATACACTTTCCCATTGTGGTGTACAAACAAATTTCATCACCTTGGTGAATATCTTGTAAAGCATCTGGTAACAACAAAACCGCCCCATTTTTGACTTTCTCTGCTACTTTATCATTAATTTCATATTTCGGCAAATGGGAAATTCCACTTTCAATTGAAAGAAGATCTTCACCCAATGTGCCACTTGAAAGTTTTTCTTCAATTTCTTCAAAGCTAAGACACTCCTCAATTGAATAATTACCAGAAGCAGTCCTAGTCAAATCTGACATGTGAGCAGGTAAACCTAGTAGTTCCCCCATCATGACGGCTAATGTTCTTACATATGTACCTTTACTACAGACTACCCTAAAACGGAATGAAATCGTTTCTCCTTCGAATACTTCCCTGTCATCCAATAATGATAATTCTTTTATCGTTACCACTCTTGAAGGTCTGTCAACAATAATACCTTTCCTCGCATATTCATACAACCGTTTGCCATTAACCTTGATTGCTGAGTACATTGGAGGAGTTTGTGTAATTTCTCCTGTTAATTTAAATAGTATATCTAGGATTTCCTCACGGCTGTATGATCGATTGACAGATACTTGTTCAACTACATCTCCCGAAGCGTCTTCGGTGGTTGTTGAGATACCTAACGTGACCTCACCTTCATACGTTTTTTCCGCGGCAGTTAGGTATTCAACTATTTTAGTCGCTCTTCCAATACAAATTGGCAATACACCTGAAACATCTGGATCAAGGGTACCTGTGTGACCAACTTTTTTCATTCTAACCATTTTTCGTATTTTGAAAACACAATCATGGGACGTCAACCCCTTAGGTTTATTTAACAATAAAATTCCATCCAATTATGTTACACCTCTCTCAGTTAACTAATAAGTGGGTATGTTCAGCCAAAGCATATTCATTATCTTATAACATCGACTGGCGGTACCATATAAAAAGTGGGAAACACTCATACTTTATCTAAAAAATATAACTCCATAGAAAGATAGCTGACTCGGATATTCCAGAGTCAGCTTCTTTTTATTCATGATTTGATTGTCTGTTAATGTCTTGTAATAAGGTTTCAATCCGATTTCCATAATCTATTGACTCGTCGAATTCAAACAAAATTTCAGGCGTTTTACGAAGCCGAATGCGTCTCCCAATTTCTGTACGAATAAACCCTTTAGCCTTCGCAAGTCCTTTTAGCGTATTCTGGCGTTGTTCCTCATCTCCTAAAACGGAGATAAATACCTTTGCTTGTTGAAGATCACCAGTTACTTGCACATCAGTTACAGTAACAAACCCAATCCGAGGATCTTTAATCTTCCGACCAATGATGTCGCTTAATTCCTTTTTCATTTGTTCTCCGACACGAGTAGGTCTAATACTCATTACTATCACCTCTTAAAGCCAGTCAATTTCCGTAACAGTTCGTTCAATTTCTGGGAAAGAATCAATCATTTTTAACGCATTATTTAATTCTCTCTCAGTCGAAATCTTATTTGAAGAAACTGAAACAATTGCAATTTTGGTGCGTTGCCACGTGTCTTGATAATCTATTTCTGATACAGCTACATTATATCGTTGCTTAAGACGGGTTATGATGCGTTGTAACACTGCTCTTTTCTCCTTTAAGGAGCCTGCATCATAAATCAGACATTCACATTCGATATAGCCAATCATTAACGATCAACTTCTTCCATTACAAATGCCTCAATAATGTCCCCTTCTTTGATATCATTAAATTTGCTAATTGTTATTCCACACTCATAGTTTTGAGCAACTTCTTTTACATCATCTTTGAAACGCTTGAGTGTATCAATTTCTCCTTCAAAGATAACTACACCATCACGGATAAGGCGAATTCCACTATCGCGTGTGATTTTCCCATCCGTTACATATGAACCTGCGATTGTACCAATTTTTGATACTTTAAACGTTGTACGTACCTCCGCTTGCCCAATTACTTTTTCTTCAAATTCTGGGTCAAGCATCCCTTTCATCGCAGATTCAATTTCTTCAATAACTTTATAAATAATGCGGTGAAGACGGATGTCTACATCTTCAACTTCCGCTGTTCTTTTAGCATTTACATCTGGGCGCACATTAAACCCTATAACGATTGCATTGGAAGCAGATGCCAAAATGATATCAGATTCTGTGATTGCTCCAACACCTGTGTGGATGATTTTTACTTTTACACCCTCAACATCAATTTTTTGTAGAGATGCTGCTAGTGCCTCTACAGAGCCTTGTACGTCAGCTTTAACAATTAAGTTAATTTCTTTCATTTCACCTTGTTTGATATGTTCAAATAAATCATCAAGGCTAACTTTCACTTTTTCTCCACGTTGCTCCACTAACTGCTTTTGAGCACGTGCTTCCCCAACTTGGCGAGCTTTCTTTTCATCGTCAAAGACCATGAAACGGTCACCAGCGTTTGGTACATCATTAAGCCCAGTAATTTCCACAGGCGTAGACGGACCAGCTTCCTTTACTCTACGTCCTAGATCATTTACCATAGCACGAACACGGCCAAACGTATTTCCAACTACAATTGGATCACCAACTCGTAATGTACCGTTTTGAACTAGTAATGTTGCAACTGAACCGCGACCTTTATCTAGTTGTGCTTCTATAACAGTACCGGTTGCGTTTCTGTTTGGATTAGCTTTATACTCCTCAACTTCACTAACAAGAAGAATCATTTCAAGTAATGAATCAATGCCTTCACCAGTTAATGCAGAAAGTGGTACAAAAATCGTGTCACCGCCCCAATCTTCGGGAATTAGACCATGTTCAGTCAATTCTTGCATCACGCGATCAGGGTTTGCAGTTGGTTTATCCATCTTATTAACAGCAACGATAATTGGTACCTCAGCAGCTTTAGCGTGATTGATTGCTTCAACCGTTTGAGGCATAACACCGTCATCAGCAGCAACTACTAGTACTGTTATATCTGTAACTTGTGCACCACGCGCTCTCATTGTTGTAAAAGCAGCGTGACCTGGTGTGTCAAGAAACGTAATTTTTTTCCCATTTTCAACTACTTGGTACGCACCAATATGCTGTGTAATTCCACCTGCTTCACCAGCTGTTACCTTCGTATGGCGAATGGAATCAAGTAACGTTGTTTTTCCATGGTCAACGTGTCCCATAATCGTAACAACTGAAGGGCGCTCAACCAATTCTTCAGGATCATCCTCAGATAGGTATCCTTCAAATTCTGTTACTTCAAACACAACTTCTTCCTCTACTTCCACTCCATATTCAGAAGCAATTAACTCAATAGAATCTTTATCCAAATCTTGGTTGATTGTAGCCATTACGCCAAGCATAAATAATTTTTTAATAATTTCTGAAGGCTCTTTTCCTAATTCCTTCGCTAATTCACCTACAGTCATTGAACCGACAAATGTGATTTTTTCAGGAAGCTTTTTCTCAGGTTTTGGCTGAGGAGGCATCTGCTGACGAGATTGTTGTTGATGACCTTTGTTTTTGTTTTTCTTATTATTTTTATTTCGATTATTATTCGTGTTATTGTTAAAAACTTTCTTTTCTTTCGATTGATTTTCTTGATCGTGTTTTTTCCCTTCACGATTTTTGGGAACTGTTTTCTTTTTTACCTGTTCTTTTGTCTCACTACTTGCATCTTCTTCAAGAACAGTGGTTTTTACAGGTGCTTTTACAGCTTTTTTATCAGAATTATTCTGATTTGCTTCTAATTTTTTAATTACGTCATCTTCAATTGTTGACATATGGTTCGTTACTTCGATATTCATCTCTTTTAGTTTGGAAATAACATCCTTACTCGAGATATTGTGTTTTTTTGCATATTCATATACGCGTATTTTACTCATATGTTCACCCCCAAATAAATTAATCGAGCAGAGACATCAATTTATTTGCAAATCCAATATCCGTTACGGCTACCACAACCCTTGCTTCTTTTCCAATGGCAGAACCAAGTGTATAACGATCTTTTACAGGCTTAAGTTTTATGTTGTAGTATCGACTTTTATCAGTTATTTTTTTTGCAGTATTCGTTGATGCATCATCAGCTAAAAGAACAAGTTTTGCACGCCCAGATCGTATTTCCTTTAAAACAAGCTCTTCTCCTGATATTACTTTCCGTGCCCGATTGGCAAGACCTAACAGCGACACCCATTCACTTCGAGCCATTAACGGATGCCTTCCTTTTCTACTAATTCTAATAATTCATCATAAAGTGATTGTTCAACGGAAACCTTTAAGTGATTCGCAAGAATGTTTTTCTTTTTAGCTTGTAAGATTAACTCTTTGTCTAAACTGACATATGCCCCTCTTCCCGATTTTTTTCCAGTCGGGTCGATGGTAACGTCACCTTCACTTGATCGCACGATTCGAATTAGTTCTTTTTTTGGTCTCATTTCACCGCTGACAATGCACTTTCTCAATGGTATTTTTTTGTTACCAGCCATTCTCCTCACCTCTTATTCGATTTCTTCTGTGGTAAAATCGAATGGTACCTCTTCCTCTATTTCATCGTCAAATAAACTAGATTCTTCACGAGGATAAATTCCTGACTCTTCAGCTTCAGATTGACTTTTTATATCAATTTTCCAACCAGTTAGCTTTGCAGCTAATCTAGCATTTTGACCTCTTTTCCCAATAGCAAGGGATAATTGGTAATCTGGAACTATGACTGTTGTGGCTTTATCTTCTTCATTTACTATTACATCAAGAACTTTTGATGGACTTAAAGAGTTTGCTACAAATGTAACAGGGTCTTGTGACCATCGAACAATATCGATTTTTTCTCCTTTAAGCTCATTTACAATTGCTTGTACTCGTTGTCCTTTGGGTCCAACACAAGAACCTACTGGATCAACTTCTTCGTTATCCGAGTGAACCGAAATTTTCGAACGATCCCCAGCTTCTCTAGCGACAGATTTAATTTCGACTGTACCGTCGTAAATTTCAGGAACTTCAATTTCAAATAATCGTTTTAACAACCCAGGGTGAGTTCTTGAAACGAAAATTTGTGGTCCTTTTGTAGTTTTTTCAACTTTCGTTATGTAAACCTTAATACGGTCATGTGGCTTGTAGCGCTCATTTGGCATCTGTTCATTAACAGGTAATAACGCTTCAATTTTACCAAGACTTACATAAATAAATTTAGAGTCTAGACGTTGAACTATTCCAGTCATGATATCCTCTTCACGATCGATAAACTCAGAGTAAATAACACCTCTCTCAGCCTCTCTAACACGTTGGGTTACCACTTGCTTTGCTGTTTGGGCAGCAATTCTACCAAAATCTTTTGGTGTAACTTCGATTTCAATTACATCATCTACTTGGTAATTTGGATTAATGGACCTTGCTTCCTCAACAGATATTTCTAATCGAGGATCATAAACCTCATCAACTACATCTTTACGTGCGAAAACTCGCATTGTGCCTGTAGCCAGATTTAAATCTACTCTAACATTTTGAGCTTGATTAAAATTGCGTTTATAAGCCGAAATTAGAGCAGCTTCAATTGCTTCAATGATTATATCCTTACTAATACCTTTTTCTTTTTCTAGTAATGTTAAGGCATCAAATAACTCACTACTCATTGGTTTTTTAATCCCCCTTTAAAAATAATAACTTAATTAAAACTTCAAGCCGCAAAGCGCATTTATGTTTTAATTAAAGGTGACAGCAAGTCTTGCACTTGCAATCTTTTCATACGGAATGGTAAAGGATTTTTTCCTAGTCTTGATCATAACAGTTATTGTAACAACTTCTCCATCAAACGAAGTTAATTCACCTTCAAATATTTTCTCACCGTCAATAGGTTCATACGTTTTAATATATACTTGTTTCCCTATTGCCTTCTCAAAATCCTTTTCTTTTTTGAGTGGACGCTCAGCACCAGGTGAGGAAACTTCTAAAAAGTAGTTGTAAGGAATAGGATCGGCTTGATCAAGTAGTTCACTAAGTTTTTCACTTACCTTTCCACAGTCTTCAATATCGACTCCTGAATCAGAATCAATAAATACTCGAAGGAACCAATCTTTTCCTTCTTTTACATATTCAATATCAACAAGTTCTAATTGCAACTCTTCAAGAATAGGTGTTACCAGATCCTCAACTATCTGTGTTACTTTTTTACTCATGATACTCCTCCTGACTCAACAAGGAATTACTGACATTTGTTACGAAGCAAGTTTATAGTATAGTTTTTACAATTTTTAAGAAAAGCCATCTTAAAAGTGGATACTTTTAAAACACCCTGCTTTCTAAAGAGCAGGGGGATAAAAGAAATGTTCAAGTCTAGGTTGGTATGTATAGAAAATAACCATAGGTTTACATTAACTATGCTAAGTTTACTAAAGCTTTTCTGTGTTAGATTTAATTGCTCTAGCATATCGTTCACAAGATATTTACCACATATCAACACGAAAGAGTGGGTTTCCCCACTCTTTTAGCATCATTTATACATATCATTTCCATAAAAACTATATCATAACCATAATTTTATTGCAAATAAAATGGAATTCTTAAGAAACATATCCGCCTTAGATAATAATTTTTTTCAACAAAAGATTCATGATAACCAACCGCTTTTGTCACATTTTTTCTTGTTACGTTCTAAAATAATGATAATTGATTTTTCTCAGGTAATGCTTCTAAGCAACCATGATTGTCTAAATACTCTAGAATTGTTTTTGATACTTTTCCACGTTGTTGAAGATCTTCTTTTGAAAGGAATTCTCCATCTTCTCTCGCCTTTACAATATTTAATGCAGCATTTGTGCCTAATCCAGGAATTGCATTAAAGGGTGGGATGAGTGAGTTTCCTTCGATAATAAACTCCGTTGCACTTGATTTATATAGATCCACTTTTTGGAACGAATATCCTCGTTCACACATCTCAAGCGAAAGTTCTAGTACTGTTAATAAGTTCTTTTCCTTAGGAGATGCATCAAGGCCCTTTGCATTAATTTCTTCTATTTTTGCCTTAATTGTACTTGAGCCACGTACCATTGCTTCAACGTCAAAATCGTCTGCTCTGACAGTAAAGTAAGCAGCATAGTATAACAATGCATGGTGCACCTTGAAATAAGCAATTCTTACAGCCATTAAGACATATGCAGCAGCATGGGCCTTAGGGAACATGTATTTAATCTTTAAGCATGACCCAATATACCAATCAGGAACATTATTTTTCTTCATTTCTTCAATAAACTCATCCGTCAACCCTTTACCTTTACGGACTGATTCCATGATTTTAAAGGCAAGAGAAGGTTCTAAGCCCTTATAAATTAAATATACCATGATATCATCACGACACCCAATTACTTCACTTAACGTACATGTTTGGTTGTGAATAAGCTCCTGAGCATTACCTAGCCACACATCTGTACCGTGTGAAAGACCAGAAATCTGAACTAATTCAGAGAATGTAGTCGGTTTTGTATCTTCAAGCATTTGCCTAACAAATCTTGTACCAAACTCTGGAATACCCAATGTACCTGTTTTACACATAATCTGTTCTTCTGTTACGCCAAGTGATTCTGTTCCACTAAAAATCTTCATAACCTCTGGATCATCTGTTGGAATGGTCTTTGGGTCAATTCCACTTAAATCTTGTAGCATACGAATCACGGTTGGATCATCGTGACCAAGAATATCCAATTTTAATAAATTATCATGAATCGAATGGAAGTCAAAGTGCGTCGTTTTCCATTCGGAATTCGAGTCGTCAGCTGGATACTGAATTGGAGAAAAGTCATATATGTCCATATAGTCTGGAACAACAATAATTCCACCAGGATGCTGACCTGTCGTCCGTTTTACACCTGTACAACCTGACACCAATCGGTCCACTTCTGCTCCACGCATATGCAGATTATTATCACCTGCATATCCTTTAACATAACCATAAGCTGTTTTTTCAGCAACGGTACCTATTGTACCAGCACGGTACACATATTCTTCCCCGAACAATACCTTTGTATAGTTATGAGCGCGGGGCTGATACTCTCCTGAGAAGTATGGCAATAGGTAAGCCTTTGATGTTATCTCTAGCTTTTCCCCTGCCCCACACCGTACGTGACCCTTTCGGTGTCATACGGCGCTCCATCGTCTTTATATTTACGATAATTTAAATCACCAACGCTTGGAATCCTACAACCTTGCGTAGTGTATTGAGTTTCTTTAATGCTTTGGCGTCTAATGTATGGACATGATGTGATTTAACAGGGTCTTTCATCGGATACTTTGTATGGATAAGCATATGAAAGTCTTTCTTTATAATGACTAAATTGTCGTACTCATCGGTACCGCCCATCTTTGTAGGCTGAATATGGTGACATATACAATTGATTGGCATTAGCCGTTCGCCTGTAATGTAGCACCTTCCTTTTTGTGCGACATATTTACTTATCCGATTGTTTTCGTACAAAGTAGATTTAGATGAGTAATTCCCTTTTCTTAAATGTTCAATTTCTACTCCGGTCACATGTATTAGCTCTTTATGAATTCTTTGGCGGTCTTCTTTGGCGTAAATCGTAAATTCCGGGTCTCTTTGTCCTCGTATTTGATGCCGTACCGATTCAAATGGTAGTACAAGCAATCCATTACTTTTAAATCGTTTGTAATTGAAGTCATTATAGAACTTATCAATTACAGCATTCTTTTCTGTTGTTGGATTAAAAATATTCCGTTTCAACAAAGTTTTAATTTTAAAGTGTATGGTATGCCGTATATCATTAAAATCCGAAGACACCCTCGTGGCAATTTTATAGTAATTATGAATGCCTAAGGTAAACGAGTTGAGGTCAAGAACTTTGTTAGGATTAGGGCTCTTCCGTAGTTGACTTAGTTTATGTTGATAAACCTTCGTCACCTTTTCTTTTGCTTTCGGAGATATTTTTGAATTCACTATATATCCCGTCTTCGCTGTCCCTTTACGCATTGCTCGAAAACGCACGCCGAGAAAATCTGTCCCGTTCTTTCGAAGGTTTGTGATTTTACTCTTTTCAGGGCTCACATCCAAGCCTAACCGTTCTTTCAACCATTTTGTTACAGCAATAAATAGCTTGCGAGCATTTTCATAAGAGTTAGTAAAGATTTTAAAGTCATCAGCATAGCGAACGATATAACAAGGCTTTAATCTTGTTTTCCTCAAGGCATCTGTACGATTCCTTTTTAATTTATAGTCCACTCTTGTCGGTTTGGTTTCCCATTGATTCGATATCCACCAATCTAACTCGTTGAGAACTACGTTAGCTAGGAGCGGTGATAAAATCCCGCCTTGTGGAGTCCCTTTTTGAGGTATTCCCTCGCCTTCAATTTTAGCTTTTAACATTTTGCTTATAATGGTAAGAACCTTTTTATCTCTTATTCCAATCGCCCAAAGCTGTTTGCTTAACTTTTTATGATTTACGTTATCAAAGAACCCCTTTATATCCACGTCAACTACATAATGCTGGTGACTATGATTGACCATATGGTAACACCTTGCTAACGCATCATGCGTATTCCGATGTGGTCTGAACCCATAGCTTGATGGATGAAATTTTGCCTCAACGATAGGCTCAAGAATCTGTAGAATCATCTGTTGGATAAGTCTATCTTCTATCGTTGGTATGCCCAGGGGACGTTTATCTCCATTAGGCTTTGGAATCATCACTCGCCTGACCATTTCTGGTTTGTAGTCTAGTAGCTTCCGCCGAACCATTCTAATGAGCTTTTCTTTATTCATCCTGTTTAGATGTTTAATGGTGTGACCGTTTTTACCTTTTGTCTTGCTTCCAGTATTGCTTTTTATATTTCGAAAAGCGAGAAGAATATTTTCTTCTGAGATAATCAAATCGTATAGCTTGTTAAAATACCTTCCCTTTTTACTTTCAGCGTACAAATGGTCAAATGTTTCTTGAACATCGAAGTATTCGTTATTTCTTAACTTTTGAACCATTAAGTCAGCCAACTAATCACCTCCAAAAAAGGCTTTCGTTTCTATTTAGTCATACAAGAATACTGACTTGTGTAGGATTTGTATCGTAAAAGACGACTTAAGCCCTTCCCTCAGAACTGTTTTTCCCTCAGACCTATTCATTATATTCGGTCGTCGCAGGCAGTTCCTACAAACGGTACTACGGCTTTACTGCCACTTCGGCAAATCTTCATTATACTCAATCTTGAGCTTTTTGAAGAACGACTTTCAATCGGTGTGTAATCACCTCAAGTCTCCGAAGCTTCCCACGTTCCGTTAACTCTATCTATACATACTTCCGTAGGTTTCCTCTAAACTCCGTCTAGCTTGATAGCTCCTGTAAAGCTATATGGATTTTCATAACCTAACGTTTACTCATCCACACTAGAAAGTCCTAATGGACCCCTAAGCATTTCTACTTAGTGACATTCACGAAGAGTCAGTCGAGGATTTGTCCAGATAACTCTATCCATTCTAACCATAGAAGTTTTGTAGACACCCGGCCTATCATTTACAACCTATTAGGTTTTTCCTCACCATATTGTGTTAGGGTAAATTTCAGCCGACTTTAGCGGGCTCCAAACGAGTTCAACTATTTACATTGTCTCCTTCGCTTGCCGCAGATTCAGTGAGTGTGTTTCAAGGCGTTACCCTATCATTCCACACTTTGAGTTAACAGTTCTCCTAGCAAAATTGCTAGTGACCAATCTTTTCAATTGATAACGTGGCGCACTCAAATCGATATCAGGAACCTTATCCCCTTTGAATCCTAAGAACGTTTCAAACGGAATATCATGCCCATCTTTTTTATATTTAGCACCACAATTCGGACATTGTTTATCTGGCAAATCAAATCCAGAACCGACTGAACCATCATTGAAAAACTCTGAATGCTTACAATCAGGGCATACATAATGAGGTGGTAATGGATTTACCTCTGTTATTTCCGTCATTGTAGCAACCAATGAAGAACCAACAGACCCACGTGAACCAACAAGATATCCATCATCTAGTGATTTTTTTACTAGCTTATGTGAAATCAAATAAATAACGGCAAAGCCGTGACCAATAATACTCTTCAACTCTTTTTCTAACCGTTTTTCAACAATTTCAGGAAGGTCATCACCATAAATACTACGAGCCATATTATAGCTCATTTCTCTAATTTCTTGATCAGCACCTTCAATTTTCGGAGTATAAAGATCATCCTTGATTGGCTTGATTTCATCAATTTTATTAGCAATTTCTTGCGTGTTTGTAATAACAATTCTTTTGGCAGTATCAGCATCTAAAAATGAAAAACATTCTAACATTTCATTTGTTGATCTGAAATGAACTTCAGGTAATGAATGACGGTTTAATGGATTTGCTCCACCTTGTGAGTTTACAAGAATTTTTCGATAAATGGCATCATTAGGATTTAAATAATGGACATTTCCTGTCGCTACAACAGGAATGTTCAACTTATCGCCTAAGTGAACAATATTTGTAATGATCTCTTTTAATGCCTGGTTATCCCTCACTAGCTCTAATTCTAGTAAGTGTTTGTAATTCGCTGGTGGCTGTACCTCTAGATAGTCGTAAAAGGTCGCAATTTCTTCAACTTCCTCAGGAGATTTTTGCATCATCCCCTCAAAGACTTCTCCTTTGTCACAAGCTGAACCAATCAGGATTCCCTCTCGATGCTTTTGTAGAACGGATCTTGGAATTCGTGGAACACGATAAAAATAATTAAGATGTGAAATCGATATTAATCTAAATAAGTTTTTTAGACCTACATCGTTCTTAGCAAGTAACGTTGCATGATATGGTCTTGACCGTTGGTATGCGTTACCCGCTCCCATATTATCATTTAATTGATTATGATTTTCGATTTCCTTTTCTTGTGCATCTTTTAACATCTTTGCTAACAGATAACCAGTTGCTTCTGCATCATATATTGCACGGTGATGCTGAGTTAATTCAATATCAAATCTCTTACATAATGTGTTTAAACGGTGGTTCTTTAATTCTGGATATAGAAATCGACCTAATTCAAGAGTATCAATAACAGGATTGGCCGCTTTACCAAGACCAATTTTTTTATATCCTACATTTAAAAAACCCATATCAAAGCTGGCATTATGAGCAACTAATATCGAATCGTCGGCCCACTCATGAAACTTTTTCAATACATCGCCAACCTCAGGTGCATTCTGGACCATATCATCTGTAATCCCTGTTAAATCGATTGTAGTAGCTGACAAACGATGATGAGGATTTGCAAATGACTCAAACCTATCAATAATTTCTCCGTTTTTCATCTTAACTGCTGCAAGCTCAATGATAGTATCATACACTGCGGATAACCCCGTCGTTTCAACGTCAAAAACGACAAATGTATCTTCAGCTAAGTTTCGGTCTTGTTCATTATAAGCAATCGGTACACCATCATCGACAAGGTTCGCTTCTACTCCATAGAGTATTTTAACTCCATTTTTCTTCCCAGCTGAAAATGCTTCAGGGAATGATTGTGCTACTGCATGGTCAGTAATAGCAATAGCAGGATGGCCCCATTTCTTAGCTTGTCCTACTAAACTACTAACTGAGGAAACGGCATCCATTTGGCTCATCGGAGTGTGAAGATGAAGCTCCACTCGTTTTTGATCTTCTGGGCATGTATCAAGGCGTTCCTTAGGTTTCATTTCATTAAGATCATTCGCAAGCATAACGAGATCACGTACAAATGTATCGTTTTGAATGCTTCCCCTAACTTTTACCCACATTCCTTTTTTAACAGCTTGAAGCAGGTTAACATCCTCTTTATCTCTTGAGAACATTTTAATTAAAAGAGAATCGGTATAGTCAGTAATTTTAAATGTTAGTAGTGTACGCCCACTTCTAAGCTCTCTTGTTTCTGCATCAAAGATATAACCTTGGATGGCAACCTTGCGTTCTTCGTCTTGTATGGTAATTATTTCTTTAATTTCTTCATCGTCTTTAATATTATAACCAATCGTAAGAGGACCTGTAATCTCACTTTCTTGACTTTTCTCTTTATCTTTCTTCTGCATTTCTGTGATTGCAAGTTGTACCTTTTCCTGATCTTCCTGCTGCTTTTGGATAAGGAATTTTTCGTATTCCTGCTCATTTGCATCCACTTTGGTATCTAATTGAAATGCAGGGAAGCCATATGCCTGATAAACACTTGCGATGTGTTGCGAATATTTCCGTTTTATCGCAGTTGCTTCAGTATCATTTCTTGTTGTAATTAATAACTTAAGTCCATGTTGTGATGGTATTTGACTTTTTAATAATTGTAAAAGTGGAGGAGATATTCCTTCCATTTCCTGCAAACAAATAGGCCAGTAACCTTGTACCATTTCCTCCGTATATTCTTGCTTCGTTACTTTTATTGAAAAAGAAACGGAAGCAATATAAGAAAATTTACTATTCAATTGTGCAGTAAATAGTTGAAATACATTTGAAGGGATAATTGATTCAAAACGAAATGAAAAGTGCCAAGTCTTTTTCTCTCGTTCAACCACTAGCTTTTCAATTCCTGCGTTTTGAAAATAAGGCACAACTGTATCATCTGTTAAGCCGATTTGCGAAAGCAGAACTTGAAAACGTTCCTTTTGCTCCTTTGTTAGTTCTTCCATTTTTCTCCCTCCCCAAAACGTAAGGCCAACTCAGAAAGTGTTTAGCTTACATGAGTTAGCCTTTGTTAGAAGCATCGTTCAGTCAATGATTAAACTTTAGTATTACAATTTAACATTGGTTATGTCTATTGTACTATAATTTCACGAATTGTGTCGTAAAGATTTTCAATATTCACTTCCAATGTTTCCCCTGTTTTCCTTACTTTAAGTTCCACAATTCCTTCATTTGCACGCTTACCAACAGTAATACGAATTGGCAACCCAATTAAATCAGAATCGGCAAATTTCACTCCTGGTCTCTCATCACGGTCATCATATAACGCTGATAACTTTTGATTTCTTAAACTATTATAGATTGATTCAGCTAATTCACGTTGTTCAGTCTTTTTCACATTGACAGGAATGATGTGTACATCAAATGGAGCTAATGCAGATGGCCAAACAAAACCTTTCTCATCATTATACTGTTCCGCTACTGCTGCTAAGGTCCTTGAAACACCAATTCCGTAACAGCCCATAATCATTGGCTGTGTTCGTCCATTTTCATCTAGAAATGTTGCTCCCATTGCTTCACTGTAGCGTGTCCCTAATTTGAAAACATGACCAACTTCAATTCCTTTAGCAAACATAATCGTACCGTTTCCATCTGGTGAAGGGTCTCCCTCTTTTATAAATCGCAAATCAGCATATTGACTAACGGAAAAGTCCCGACTAGGATTTACACCTGTAAAATGATAATCCTCTTCATTAGCACCACATACACCATTCACGACGTACTCAACTGCATGGTCAGCTATGACAATAACTTCACTAGTGCTTAAATTAATTGGTCCTAATGAACCGACGGAACAATTAAGTACTGCTTTCGTCTCTTCAGGTGAAGCAAGTTCAACTGTTGCCGCCTCTAATAGATTTTTCAACTTAATATCATTTACTTCATGGTCGCCACGAACAACAACTAAAATAAAACGATCATCAACCTTAAAAAGTAATGATTTTAGACAATGAGTATGATCAACATCCAAGTAGCTTGCAACCTCTTCAATTGTTTTCTTTCCAACTGTTTGTACTTTTTCTAGAGGTTGTTCTTCTTCATTTAGCTTCTCATAGCTAGCTACTATAGGTGCCATTTCAATATTGGCTGCATATGAAGAACTATCTGAGTATGCAATCGTATCTTCTCCAATATCAGATAACACCATAAATTCGTGCGTATCTTTCCCACCCATTGCACCAGAATCAGCAATGACCGCTCTGAAATTCAAACCACAACGAGAAAAGATATTTGAATATGCTTGAAAGATTTTTTGGTATATTTCATCAAGGCTTTCATGATTTGAGTGGAATGAGTAAGCATCTTTCATAATAAATTCACGTCCACGAAGAAGCCCGAATCTTGGCCGTTTTTCATCACGGAATTTTGTTTGTATTTGATATAGTGTGAGTGGCAAACGTTTATAGGATTTGATTTCATCTCTTACCAGACTTGTAATAACTTCCTCGTGTGTTGCTCCAAGTGCAAAGTCACGATCATGACGGTCTTTTAGTCGCATTAATTCAGGACCATAAGTATACCAGCGCCCTGACTCTTGCCAAAGCTCGGCTTGTTGTAATGCTGGCATGAGCAATTCTTCTGCGCCCGCATTTTCCATTTCTTCGCGTACTATCGTTTCAATTTTTTGAAGAACACGTTTTGCTAAAGGTAAATAACTATATACACCACTCGTATTTTGACGGATAAAGCCGGCTCTTAGTAATAGCTGATGACTTTTTACATCTGCGTCTGCTGGTATTTCCCGTAATGTGGGAATAAGCGTCATACTCTGTTTCATCAATCGCACCTCTTATATTCAATTAAAATCATTTTTGTAGTCTAATTTTTATTACATACATAAAATTACTAAAACACAATTCATTTTTTTAATGTAATTTAAAAAACACCTATTGTAAAAAGAACTTTTGAATATCGTTCCATGTGACAACTAGCATTAATAACATTAGTAATGCAAAACCTATAAAGTGAACCATTCCCTCTTTTTGTCGATCAATCGGTTTTCCACGCACAGCTTCTAAAGCGAAAAACATTAACCTACCACCGTCAAGAGCCGGTATCGGTAATAAGTTCACAATTCCAAGGTTTATACTTAAGACAGCTGCCCATCTCATTAAGTAATAAATACCAGACTGGGCGACAGTATCAGTTGATACATAGATTCCAACAGGACCTGATAGCATATCAATTGAAAATTGACCTGTAACAAGTTTCCCTAATGCGAATAGAATTTCCTTTGTCCAAAGAATGGTTTCTGTAAATCCACTCTTAATAGAAGCAACAACAGACTTTTCTACAGGGCCATACACCCCAATAATTCCAATGGTTTCTTCCCCAACTTGCTGCTCCTTTGGGGTAACTTCTAATTGTTCTAGTGAACCTTGTCTTTCAACTGAAAATTGAAGCGAATTTTCTGGGTTTTGTCTAATAATCTCTACAATTTCTTCCCATGAAGTTACTGCTGTACCATCAATTGCACGAACAACATCACCTTCCATCAGGCCAGATTCCTTGGCTGCTCCATCTTCTGTAAGCTTACCAAGGATTGGTTGATCAACTGGTGTGCCTTGAAGCAACCCAATTAAGATGAAGACAACAAACGCTAAAACAAAGTTCATCATTGGTCCAGCAGCAATAGCCATCGTCCGTTGGCCAAGTGTTTTAGAAGCAAATTGACGATTATAAGGAGCAATTTGTGTTTCTTGCTGATCAACAACAAAATAAGCTTCATCACTTACTTCAAATCTTTGTAACAGACTGTCTTCTCCATCTTCATAACCAGTTAGGTACATACCGTGCTCTAAATCAGCTTGTTCAACTTCAATAATTCTAGCATCCGGATATTTATCCTTGTTATTGATGATAATTTTATTCACTTTACCGTCATGATTAAATAGTAAACCAACATTATACCCAGGCTTTACTTCAATCATTTCCGGATCTTCACCAGCCATACGGACAAATCCGCCAATTGGTAACAAACGAATCGTATAAATTGTTTCATTCTTTTTAAAGGAGAATACCTTTGGACCGAAACCAATCGCAAATTCACGGCAAAGAATACCTGCTCTTTTTGCAAAAACTAGATGACCAAGCTCATGAAAAAAAACGAGTGCACCGAAAATGATGACAAAGGCTAAAACAGTATTCAAATGCGTAACCACCTTTTGTTTTTTTAGCTTTACACTTTCTTAATTAGCTCTTTTACTTGTTGTGAAATATAAGCTCTCGTTTCAACATCTACTTGTGAGATGATCTCAAGACTCGGATTCATGATTGGTGAATGCTGGTCTAGAGCATTTTCAATAAGTTCCTCGATGGCTAAAAAAGAAATTTTATGATTCAAAAATGCATTGACCGCTTCTTCATTCGCTGCATTTAATACCGTTGGCATTGTACCACCAATTTTCCCAGCAGTATAGGCAAAACGAACTGCACGGTATCTGTCTAAATCTACATCTTTAAAATGTAGCTGACCAACCTTTGCAAGGTTTAATCGAGTTGACCCAATCAATTCGAATCTATCAGGGTATGTTAGTGCATATTGAATGGGTACTTTCATATCTGGTGTACCGAGTTGTGCAATTACGCTACTATCGTGAAATTCAACCATTGAATGGATAATACTTTCCTTATGTAGTAAGACGTTTATTTTATCATATGGAAGTTGAAATAACCAATGTGCCTCGATAACCTCTAAACCTTTATTCATCATCGTAGCTGAGTCAATTGTAATTTTTGCCCCCATATTCCAGTTTGGATGGTTTAATGCATCTTCAACAGTCACATTTCGCAATTCATCTCGGTTTTTATCTCGAAAGCTACCTCCAGACGCAGTTAAGATGATTCGTTCTATATTATTTTCACGCTCACCCTGAAGACACTGGAATATAGCTGAATGTTCACTATCAACAGGCAAAAGATCAACATTATACTGCTTTGCTGCTTCTATTATTAAATGACCAGCAGTAACAAGAGTTTCCTTATTTGCTATTGCAATCGTTTTATGAGCTTTAATTGCTTGTAAAGTTGGTAATAGTCCAACACTACCAACAACCGCATTTAAAAGTACATCTGCCTGTTCAAAGGTAGCTACCTCTATTAGGCCTTCCATACCATATACAAACTTAATTTCATTTGTAAATTCTAGTTTTAATTTATCGCAATCTTCCTTTGATTTTACCGATACTAACTTAGGTGAAAAACGAGCAATGATTTCTCTACCAAACGTAAGATTCTCACCTATCGACATCGCTACTAGCTGAAGGTCAGTAGGATGTTGTTCGATTACATCCAAGGTTTGTCTCCCTATGGACCCTGAGGCTCCTAATAAACTTACATATTTCACATACTCACTCCCTAACAAAATACAGCAACCTATAAGAAATAAGGATTGTTTAGATGTTTCTTATATCAATAGTAAAAAATACAAAATAGGTAATACAAACAATAGACTATCAAAACGATCTAGTATACCTCCATGACCAGGCAGGAGCTGTCCAGAATCCTTCACACCAAAATGTCTTTTTAAAGCAGATTCAACTAAATCACCAATTTGTCCAAAAATTGATAATAAAATAGTAAAGACGATAATGGCAACAAGTGATATTTTAATACTTACAATTAGAAAGAATACCAGAGAAATCACAAGTGCTACTATAATTCCACCAATAGACCCCTCAACCGTCTTGTTAGGACTAATCTCAGGCCATAATTTACGTCTACCAAGTGACTTCCCAACAAAGTAGGCCCCAGTGTCTGTTGACCAGATAACAATTAGAGCATAAAAAATATACTCTAAAGCTATTTCTCTTAACTCGATAAAATAATAAAAACCAAAACCTACATAAAGACTTGATAGTAAAACAAATCCTACGTCATCAAAGGTAAACTTATTCTTCTTTATTACTGTATATGTTAAAAATAAGAAGATTGCAGGCAATATGATTTCAAATTTTGTTAAGTTATATTCGTTTAATATATATATATACTTATTTGGTAATAGAACAATCCAAAGAAGAATTAGAGCAATTATTCCAGGAAAGGTAAGTAACTTGATTTTCTTCATCTTTAATATTTCATAAATTGCAATTGATGCGATTAGATAAATAAAAATAATATTAGGTAACCCACCAATTAAGACAATTGTAAGAAATAGTGCCCCAGCAATAACAGCTGTTATGATTCGTTGCATCATATAATCATCATCCTTTTATATGCCTCCAAACCTTCGACCTCTCTTTTGGTATACTCTTATTGCTTCATAAAAATGCTCATCTTTAAAATCAGGCCATAGTATATCCGTAAACCAAAATTCAGTATATGCAAGCTGCCAAAGCATAAAGTTACTTAATCGCATTTCTCCGCTAGTACGAATTAACAAATCAGGTTCAGGTAGGCTTGCGCTCATTAAGTAGGAAGAGAATAATTCCTCATCTATTTCATCAACTTTGTTTGATTTCACATCTTTAACTACTTCTTGAATAGCTTGTATGATTTCAGCCCGACTACCATAATTCAAAGCGAAATTTAGTATAAGTCCATCGTTCTGACTAGTTTCCACAATTGCTCTTTCCACCGCTCTAACTGTATGGTCTGGTAAGCCATCTCGATTCCCCATTATTCGAACTTGCACGTTTTCCTGAATTAACTCTGGTAAAAATGTACCTAAAAACTCTTCAGGGAGTTTCATTAAATAACTAACCTCATCTTTTGGTCGTTTCCAATTTTCAGTTGAAAATGCATAGACGGTTAATACACGGACACCTAATTTATTAGCAAGTTTTGTAACGTTTTTAACTACCTTCATTCCTTCATGGTGACCGGCTGATCTTGGTAATGATCTTTTTTTCGCCCATCGGCCATTTCCATCCATTATTATAGCTATATGTTCAGGGATTTGTCCCTGCAGTAGATCGTCATCATGAACAGTCTTTGACTTTTCCTTCCACTTTTTCATTTTTTTTAACATTCAACAAGTCCTCCATCACCATATAAAATCATTACTATCTTATATGGGTTTCGCTTATTCAGTTAGTAGACAGTATTAACAAAAAAACCCCCTGTAAACGTTAGAGGGTCTTTTTAAAATATATTGTACAGTGAATTGGTTTAGACTTCCATGATTTCTTTTTCTTTTTCTTTTGCAACAGAGTCTACCTTGTTGATAAATTCATCCGTAAGCTTCTGAACATCGTCAGTATAGCCTCTTAATTCATCTTCAGTAATCTCGCCATTTTTCTCCAATTTCTTAAGATCGTCGTTACCATCTCTACGGATATTTCGAACTGCTACTTTTGCATCCTCTGAGTACTTTTTAACGACCTTGACTAATTCCTTACGACGTTCTTCTGTAAGTGGTGGGATACTGATACGAATAATTGTACCATCGTTTGTTGGATTAAGACCTAAATCAGCTTTTAAGATAGCTTTCTCGATATTACCAAGAACTGACTTATCATATGGTTGAATAACTAACATACGTGCCTCTGGTACATTGATGGATGCAAGCTGATTGATTGGAGTTGGCGCACCATAATAATCAACTGTAACCTTGTCTAGAATTGATGGATTCGCTCTACCAGCGCGAACTGTTGCAAGTTCACGAGAGAATGCTTGGATTGCTTTTTCCATCTTCTCTTTTACTTGAGCTAATGTACTCTTTGCCATGTTTATTTCCCCCTCACAATTGTTCCAATATTTTCTCCTAAAACTGCGCGTTTAATATTTCCTTCTTCCATGATAGAAAAGACAATTAATGGGATATCATTATCCATGCATAAAGAGGAAGCTGTAGAATCCATAACTGCTAGGCCTTCTTTAAGGACATCTAAATAAGAAAGTGTTTCATATTTCACAGCAGTTTTATCTTTTGTTGGATCCGCACTATACACACCATCAACATTATTTTTAGCCATTAAAATAACGTCGGCTTCAATTTCTGCTGCTCTTAGTGCTGCAGTTGTATCTGTTGAGAAATATGGATTACCTGTTCCAGCTGCAAAAATAACAACTCTTTTCTTTTCTAGATGACGAATGGCTTTTCTTCTTATGTAAGGTTCCGCTACTTGACGCATTTCAATTGATGTTTGAACACGAGTTTGTATCCCCTGATTTTCAAGACTATCTTGCAATGCTAGTGAATTCATAACAGTTGCAAGCATTCCCATGTAATCAGCAGTTGCACGGTCCATACCCATTTCACTACCTATTTTACCACGCCATATGTTTCCTCCGCCAACAACTACAGCAACTTCTACATCCAATTCTGCAATTTCTTTTACCTGTGCCGCAACTGATTGAATCACTACTGGATTTATGCCAAATCCTTGGTCACCAGCTAACGCTTCTCCACTAAGTTTTAAGACAACACGTTTATATTTAGCGTTACTCATAATTACCTCCAATGTATTTAACGGCTCTTTTTCTAACAATGTTATAAATATAGTCGACATTTCAGTAAGTAAGTTAGAAAAATGGACTAGAAAAAATGCCATATACCTTTTAAAAAACATGATTTTTTAAAAGGAGGCTGTCCCATAGAGTCAGACACTCGTATTGCTAAATATGTATTAATTTAGTCAAATACAATTTATGTCTGACAAAGCATTTGAGACAGCCCTATCTTTTATATCGGTATTAGCTATGAACCTAGCCGATTCTGAAGTTTTATACTTTATAAACAGGACCATTTTATATCGCATGTATTAGCGACAAAAATTCTACCTATTTACTTATTTCTTAACTTGATTCATAACTTCTTCAGCGAAGTTGTCTTGACGCTTTTCGATTCCTTCTCCAACTTCATAACGAACGAATGATTTAACTGTCGCACCTTTTGACTTTACAAATTGACCAACCTTTTGATCAGGGTCTTTAACAAAGCTTTGGTCAAGTAGGCAGATGTCTTCGAAGAATTTACCAAGACGACCTTCAACCATTTTCGCAACGATTTTTTCTGGTTTTCCTTCGTTAAGAGCTTGTTGAGTTAACACTTCACGCTCACGCTCTGTTTCTTCTGCAGAAACTTGATCGCGGCTTACATATTTAGGGTTAACAGCTGCTACATGCATAGCAACATCTTTCGCAATACTTTCATCAGTTGTTCCTTCTAATACTGCTAGTACGCCAATGCGGCCACCCATATGAAGGTATGCGCCAAATGCATCTGCATCAGTCTTTGTTTCGATTGCAAAACGACGAAGAGAGATCTTTTCTCCAATTTTTGCAATAGCTGCATTGATATATTCTGCAACTGTAGAACCATTTTCCATAGTTTGAGCAAGTGCTTCTTCTGCATTAGCAGGCTTGTTTTTCAATAAGAATGCTGCTAAATCTTTAGTTAATGTTTGGAAACCTTCGTTTTTCGCAACAAAGTCTGTTTCTGAGTTAACTTCTAAAATTACAGCTTCGTTTCCTTCAACTTCAATGTAAGTTGCACCTTCAGCTGCGATACGGTCAGCTTTCTTAGCAGCCTTTGCAATACCTTTTTCACGAAGGTAATCAATTGCTTTTTCCATATCACCATCTACTTCAGTTAATGCTTTCTTACAATCCATCATACCTGCGCCTGTTTTTTCACGTAATTCTTTAACCATTTGAGCAGTAATTGCCATAATGAAATCCTCCTTAAACTTTTCAAATATGTATGTCTTGTTTAATAAATAATATTAATACTTTCCAAAGTACTTCTAAAGTTCTTACAATACCAAACTCACTACTAGTATGACATAACAAGAGTGTCTGTAAACAAGGAATTGACCTCTTTAAAGAAACTTTATGTATGGTCATTAGTAGAACACGCTATCTATAAAAATGTTTTAAAGGTAAAAAAGGTGATAAAAGGCTAATCCCTCTTATCACCTTTCGCTTACTTAAGCAGATGTTTCTTCACCTTGTTTAGCTTCTAAGATTGCATCAGCAATTTTAGATGTAAGAAGTTTAACTGCACGAATTGCATCATCATTAGCTGGAATTACATAATCAATTTCATCTGGATCGCAGTTTGTATCAACAATACCAACGATAGGAATATTTAATTTGTGTGCTTCCGCAACTGCAATACGTTCCTTACGAGGGTCAATGATAAATAGAGCATCCGGAAGTTGCTTCATATCCTTAATTCCACCTAAAAACTTCTCAAGGCGTTCTAATTCTTTCTTAAGTTGAACAACCTCTTTTTTAGGTAAAACATCAAATGTACCATCTTCTTGCATTGTTTCGATATCTTTTAAACGCTTGATACGCTTTTGAATTGTTTCAAAGTTAGTTAATGTGCCACCTAACCAACGTTGATTTACAAAATACATACCAGAACGTTCTGCTTCTTCTTTAACAGAATCTTGAGCTTGCTTTTTTGTACCAACGAATAGCATAGTTCCACCGTTAGCAGCTAACTCTTTAACAAAATTGTATGCTTCTTCAACCTTCTTAACTGTTTTTTGAAGATCGATGATGTAAATCCCGTTACGTTCTGTAAAGATGTAACGCTTCATTTTTGGGTTCCAACGGCGAGTTTGGTGACCGAAGTGAACACCAGCTTCTAACAATTGCTTCATAGAAATTACTGACATTGTTTTTCCTCCTAATGGTTATTTAGCCTCCGTTCATATCATCTCCAAACATAACTGCAACCGCAGCACCAATGTCCGAATCAATGAACGTGTGTATTAACACCAAAAATTAATATAACACAACAGTTTGCCACATTCAAGAATGAATTGATTATTTTCGTCATTTTTCTTATGCTGTTTCGAAAACGACAAATTTTTTGATAGACTATATTACATCGTTAGAGCTTTAGATATGGCTCTATAAGGAATTTTCGAGAAATGAAAAAGAAGATGTTCCCATCTTCTTTTTCAGAGTAGATAATGTAATTAACTAGTCTTCAACTTTTCTAGCTCAACTAGGAATTTATCATTTAAGACTTTAATATATGTTCCTTTCATTCCTAATGATCTAGATTCAATTACTCCTGCACTTTCTAACTTTCGAAGTGCATTAACAATAACTGATCGGGTTATTCCGACTCTATCGGCTATTTTACTTGCGACGAGTAAACCTTCATTACCGTTAAGCTCTTCAAAAATATGCTCAATTGCTTCTAGCTCACTATAAGATAAAGAGCTAATCGCCATTTGAACAACTGCCTTACTTCTTGCTTCTTCTTCAATTTCTTCTGCTTTTTCACGTAAGATTTCCATACCAACAACTGTTGCACCATATTCTGCAAGAATTAAATCGTCATTTTCAAAGACTTGTTCTAGACGAGAAAGAACAAGGGTACCTAATCTTTCACCACCACCAATAATCGGCACAATTGTTGTCAACCCTGATGGAAAAAGGTCTTTGTTTTCAACTGGAAACGCTGTATATGGACTATCAATGTCAATATTAGATGATGTTTCAGAAATATTGAACAGATTATTAGTATACTCTTCAGGAAATTGACGGTCTTCAAGCATTTTTTTCATACGTTCATTTTCGATTTGCTGATTAATAGCAAATCCGAGCAGCTTTCCACGACGACTTAGTACAAAAATATTCGCATCAATCACGTCACGTAAAGTCTCAGACATTTCTTTAAAATTAACTGGTTTCCCAGCTGCTTTTTGAAGTAAAGCATTGATTTTTCTAGTTTTTTCTAATAATGGCATTAACATTTCCTCCTGTACTTGAGAAAGTAAATTATCGGCTATTTTCGAACTTGGAGCTTAAGCTGTTTAAAAACAGCCAGGTTATTTATAAAATAAATTGACTTAAATCTTTGTTTTTTGCAATTGTACTTAGTTTATCATCAACATATTGAGGTGTAATCTTTACCATTTCCATTGTGATTTCTGGTGCTTCAAAAGATAAATCCTCAAGTAACCGTTCAAGTATTGTATGTAGTCTACGCGCCCCGATATTATCGGTTTCTTGGTTTACCTCGTAGGCGACCTCTGCAATCCTACGAATAGCATCGTCAGAAAATTCAAGATTTATACCTTCTGTTTCTAATAATGCAGAATATTGTTTTAATAAAGCATTATCGGGCTCTATTAAAATGCTAACAAAATCATCGACAGTTAGTTTTGTTAGTTCTACACGAATTGGAAAACGCCCCTGAAGCTCTGGAATTAAGTCAGAAGGTCTCGCCATATGAAAAGCACCCGCAGCAATAAATAAGATATAGTCAGTTTTCACCGCACCATATTTTGTAACTATTGTGGACCCTTCTACAATTGGTAAGATATCACGTTGAACACCTTCTCTTGACACATCAGCTGAAGATGAATTTTGGTTTTTAGCAGCTATTTTATCAATCTCGTCGATGAAGATAATTCCCGATTGTTCAGCTCGAGTAATTGCCTCTTGTGTCACCTCATCCATGTCTATCAATTTTGTAGCTTCTTCGTTCGTTAGAACTTTTCTCGCTTCTTTTACTGTAAGTTTTCGTTTCTTCTGTTTTTTAGGAAGTAAGCTACTGAAAGCATCTTGCATATTCATTCCCATTTGTTCCATGCCAGAACCTTGAAGCATATCAAACATTGATGGCTGTTGCTCTTCAACTTCGACAGTTACATAATGATCTTCAAGTTCTCCGAGAGCGAGTTTGTGCGCAGTTTGCTTACGTTTATCCTGAATATTTACCTCTTCTGTTTTTTGTTCTTGTTCCATATCTTGTGATTGATTACCGCCAAATAACATTTCTAGCGGATTCTTGTACGTTGATTGTTTCTTTTGTCCTGGTACTAGTAAATCAACAATACGTTTATTTGCGTTTTGTTCCGCACGTTCTTTAACTTGATTCATTTTTTCTTCTTTAACCAGTCTTACCGATGTTTCAACTAAATCTCTAACCATCGATTCAACATCACGACCAACATAACCTACCTCTGTGAACTTTGTTGCTTCAACTTTAACAAAAGGCGCACCAACAAGCTTAGCTAGTCGTCGTGCAATTTCTGTTTTCCCAACACCAGTTGGTCCAATCATTAAAATATTCTTTGGTACAATCTCTTCTCTTAACTTATCAGATAATAAGTTTCGTCTGTATCGATTTCGTAACGCTACCGCAACTGCCTTTTTTGCATCCTTTTGACCAATAATATACTGATCTAATTTCTCAACAATTTCTCTTGGAGTTAGATTTGTTTTCACGAGTTCTTCCCCCTTATAGTTCTTCCACAATTATTTGCTCGTTTGTATATACACAAATTTCACTAGCAGTTTCTAGGGATGCCTTTGCTATTTCTTTTGCCGTTAGTTGTTCACCTGCATATTTTTTTAAAGCTCGACCAGCAGATAGTGCATAATTCCCGCCAGAACCAATGGCTAATATATTATCATCAGGCTCTATCACTTCACCAGTTCCAGATACAAGCAGGATATTCTCTTTATCCATTACAATCAACATAGCTTCAAGTTTTCTTAAGACCTTGTCGCTTCTCCATTGTTTTGCTAATTCAACCGCAGCTCGTTGTAGGTTGCCATTATATTCTTCTAAACGCCCTTCAAACATCTCGAATAATGTAAACGCATCTGCTACAGAACCAGCAAATCCAGCCAAAACTTTACCATGAAATATTCTACGGACTTTCCTAGCAGTATGTTTCATTACAACAGCATTTCCAAACGTAACCTGACCATCACCAGCCATTGCACATTGATTATTGTGTCTAACTGCAAATATTGTTGTTGCATGAAAATTGGACATAATACACAAACCTCCTTAAAAATACTAGTGCAGATTATGCTCTAGGATGCGAAGACCTATAAATTGTATTAAGACGCTCTTGGGTTACATGCCCATATATTTGAGTTGAAGAGAGATGTGAATGACCTAACAACTCTTGAACAACCCTAATATCCGCACCTTCATTTAGCATATGTGCCGCAAACGTGTTCCTTAAACTCTGGGGACTTATGTGAATAGTGGAAGATGCCCGCTCCAATAGCTTTGTTAGTACAACACTTACACCTCGAGGAGTTAAATTACCTCCTCGAAAATTTAAAAATACAGACTCGGTTTGTTTATTTGATTTATCAAGTAATTTTTTTCTGCCATCAGTTAAATACTGTACTAAGGCTTGTTCTGCAAAACTTCCAATGGGAACATAGCGTTGTTTCTTTCCTTTTCCATTGACCAAAATAGTCCCTAGTGTGAAATCAATATCCTCAAGCTGAATTTGACAACACTCACCGACCCTAATTCCTGTAGCATATAATAGTTCTAACAAAGCCTGATCTCTTTGTCCGAGTACTGTTTTTAAATCTGAGACAGAAAAAAGTTTTGATAGATCTTCTTCGTAAAGAAAATTTGGAATTTTCTGGTCCTTTACTGGTAACGAAACAAGTGTAAATGGGTTTTCAATCACCATTTTTTCTCTTAGGAGAAATTTATAGAAACTCCGCAAGCTTGAGATTTTCCTTGCAACAGATCTCCTAGCATACTGTTTTTTATATAGATTAGTTAAGTATATTCGTACATCTGTATATGTAACCTTTGAAAGCTCATCAATTGCTTCTTCTCTCATAAACTGGGTAAAATCAATGATATCTTTTTCATAATACACAATAGTATATTGTGAACAGTTTTTCTCGATTTGTAAATATTCAAGAAATAACTGTAACGAAGTTGTCACATTTACCAAAACTTTCACCTCACAAGAGCTACTAAATCGTATCATAATTAACTAGAGCTTGGCAAATATTAAAGGTTATTATTTTTAAAATTCTGAATTGTATCTGCTACCTATTTCGCATATTTTTTCATTCTTATTTTATTTTCAGTTGTCTTACCTAGTACTATAGATATGGCAAAGTTAAGAGGTGAGCAAGTAATATGCTCACCTCCCTTTTATTGCTGTGGTTCCTCTTTATAATCACATTCAACACATTGTACTTGTAAGCCTTTTTTAAGCTTCTTTTCAACAAGCATATGATCACATTTTGGACATTTTCTCGCAATTGGCTTATCCCATGATAAAAAGTCACATTCAGGATATTGATCACAACCATAAAAAATTCGTCGTTTTTTACTTCGTCTCTCAACAATTTTGCCTTTTCCACACTTAGGACAATCAACACCAATTTCTTTTACAATTGGTTTTGTATTTCTGCAATCTGGGAAGTTTGAACAGGCCATAAACTTACCATAACGTCCCATTTTATAAACCATTGGATGACCACAGTCATCGCAATCTACTCCAGCAGGTTCATCTTTTATTTCGATTTCTTTCATTTCATTTTCAGCTTTTTCGAGTCTTTTTTCAAAGTCTCTATAAAATTCATCAATTATATTAACCCACTGTATTTTTCCTTCTTCAACATTGTCTAAGCTATTTTCCATTTTTGCTGTAAACTCAACATCAAGAATTTCAGGGAAAAACTCCAACATTAATTCTGTTACTATTTCACCTAGCTCAGTAGGGATAAACCGCTTATTTTCTAGCGCTACATACCCCCGCTTTTGAATGGTATCGAGGGTTGGTGCGTAGGTAGATGGTCTACCAATCCCTAGTTCCTCGAGTACTCTTACAAGCCTTGCTTCTGTATATCTAGGAGGAGGCTGTGTAAAATGTTGCTTTGGATCGATATCTTTAGCTATAACTTGATCTCCCTCTTTTAAATCAGGTAACAAGTTGTCCTTTTCCTCAACGTTATCATCGTTTCCTTCAACATAGACTTTCATAAAACCTGGAAACTTTATTTTGGACCCAGTTGCTCTGAAAATAATACCGTTATTTTCAAGGTCAACACTCATAGTATCCATAATTGCTTGTGACATTTGGCTTGCCACAAATCGCTCCCAGATTAATTTATATAATCTTAGTTGGTCTCTAGATAAGTATTCTTTTAATGTACCTGGCTCTTTACTAGTTGATGTTGGTCTAATAGCTTCATGAGCGTCTTGGGTATTTGCAGCTTGCTTATCTTTTCGTTTTGTTTCTGAGGCATACTCAGGTCCATACGTAGTCTTTATATATTCTTCTACCTCTGCCTTCGCTGTATCGGATATTCTGGTTGAATCGGTTCGCATATATGTAATTAATCCAACCGTACCTTCTTTTCCTAAATCAATACCCTCGTATAATTGTTGAGCAAGCATCATTGTTTTTTTAGCACGAAAATTCAACTTCCTTGCTGCCTCTTGCTGAAGAGAGGACGTGATAAAAGGTGGAGCAGGATTTCTCTTTCGTTCTTTCCTAGTAACCGACTGAATGACGAACGCCTTACCTTCTATTTGCTTTATTACGTCCTTTACAGCAGATTCATTTTTCAATTCTAATTTCTTATTATTGATTCCGTAATACTGTGCTTCAAATTGCTCTTTCTGTTTCAAAAAGTCACCTTTGATAGTCCAGTATTCTTCTGGTTCAAATTTTTCAATCTCCTTTTCTCGCTCGATAATAAGCCTTACTGCAACAGATTGAACTCTACCAGCACTTAGACCTTTTTTAACTTTTTTCCATAAAATTGGACTAATGTTATAGCCTACTAAACGGTCTAAGATTCTCCTAGCTTGTTGGGAATTTACTAAATCCATGTTGATACTTCTTGGATGTTTAAAAGATTCTTTAATCGCATCTTTCGTAATTTCATTAAACACGACACGGCAATCTGAATGAACATCTAAATCAAGACTATGTGCCAAATGCCATGCAATTGCCTCACCTTCACGATCGGGGTCAGCCGCTAAGTATACTTTTTTTGCCTTTTTTGCAGCTGTTTTCAGTTCCTTTAATACAGGACCTTTTCCTCTGATGGTTATATACTTTGGTTCGAAGTGGTTTTCCACGTCAACCCCTGTTTGGCTTTTGGGTAAATCTCGAACATGCCCCATTGAGGCCTTTACTTTATATTTTTTTCCCAGATATCGTTCTATTGTTTTTGCTTTTGCTGGTGATTCAACAATGACTAAGTAGTCGGACATGAAACGCTTCCTCCTTAAGAGGTAATATAAAATCTTCACTATTATTAAATATTCAGATACTGTTTGTCAAACAATAATTTAAGACAAATTATTTAGAAGTAAGGTTTTTCTAGGTATTATTACCTAAATTCTCTATCTCCATAATTGATCTTTTATTCTTTCCATTGCTTGTAAAATCTAAATATAACCCCTTTGTACTATTTATAAATATGAAAATTCAGATAAAATATCCTCACTTGTTAAAACTAATTTCGCACCTGCCTGAATTAGCTGATTTGTACCTGTGCTTGTAGGTGCATTAATAGGACCAGGTACCGCAAACACCTCTCTACCTTGCCCGAGAGCAAGATTTGCAGTGATTAGTGAGCCACTACGTTCTTTCGCCTCGATGATTAACGTACCATAGGATAAACCACTGATAATCCGATTACGCATTGGAAATTGCCATCTCTGTGGACTTGTAGCTGGTGGATACTCTGATAGTAATAAATTTTTCTCTATTAATCTTTTAGCTAATTGCAAATTTACTCTTGGATAAATATGATTAAATCCACCAGCAATAACTGCGATTGTGGAACCATTATTAGAAAGCGTGAGCTTATGCGCTTTAGCATCGATTCCTTCAGCAAGTCCACTTACAATAACCCATTTATCATTAATTAGCGGACTAAGCAATCCCTCCATACAGTCTAATCCATAAGTGGTTGGGTTTCTTGTTCCAACAACACTAAGCTTTTTCTGTTCTGTTAGAACCTTTTTATTACCTTGTAGATAAACAACCCATGGTGGATCATAAATTTGTCTTAGTAACTCCGGATATTCATGATCAAACACAGTCAGTACAGTCACATTTTTTCCACTATAATGTCTTAGCATATCTTGGTTTTTTAGAGAATGCAAATCTTTTAAGAATAAATTGGCATTTATTTGGGGAATATTCAGTAGTCTACTAACAGCTTCAGAGGACAAAGAGTAAATAGAAGCGAGTGTCGGATCAGCTTGTAAAAGCTTTAAAGTTGATTGCCACCCTATCCCTCTACAATGGTTAAGGTGGAGAAGACGTTCTTTCATACTAGACATGGTAAACCTCCATGGGGATAAATTGTTAATGAAAAGTATGGTGGAGTAAGGGGGAAGAGATTGTAAGGGAAATAAGCAGATCCAAAATAAGGATCTGCTTTTATTAATTAGAATTAGTGCGTTTTACATTTTTCATATAGACCTTTATCTTTTAATACAGAAATTAGTGTTTCCCCCATTACAGAAGGAGTTTCAGCAACCTTTATACCACATTCATTCATTGTTTTGATTTTTTCATCAGCAGTACCTTTACCACCAGAAATAATGGCACCAGCATGACCCATACGCTTTCCTGGAGGTGCAGTTTGACCACCAATGAAGCCAACAACAGGTTTAGTCATGTTTGCTTTCACCCATTGTGCCGCTTCTTCTTCAGCAGTACCACCAATTTCTCCAATCATAATCACTGCATATGTGTCATCATCTTCATTAAATGCTTTTAGTACATCGATGAAGTTTGTACCGTTTACAGGGTCTCCCCCAATACCGACTGCTGTCGATTGCCCGATACCGGCTTGAGATAATTGATGAACAGCCTCATATGTTAGTGTACCTGAACGTGAAACAACACCAACATGGCCTTTTTTATGAATATAGCCTGGCATAATACCAATCTTACATTCTTCAGGCGTAATTACTCCAGGGCAGTTTGGTCCCACTAAGCGTGTTTTCTTACCTTCCATATAACGCTTAACCTTGACCATATCTAATACAGGAATATGCTCTGTAATACAAATGGCTAAATCTAATTCAGCATCTACTGCTTCCATTATTGCGTCTGCAGCAAAAGGAGCAGGTACATAAATAACAGAAGCAGTAGCACCAGTAGCATTTACAGCATCAAGAACCGTATTAAATACTGGTACTCCTTCTACCTCGGATCCACCTTTACCTGGAGAAGTCCCACCAACAATATTTGTTCCATATTCAAGCATTTGTTTTGTATGGAATAAAGCAGTCTTTCCAGTAATTCCTTGAACAATTACCTTCGTATTTTTATCCACAAATACACTCACGTTTTTCCCCTGCCTTTCTATCCTACTAGTGATACAATTTTCTGAGCGCCGTCTGCCATAGATTCAGCAGAAGTAATATTTAAACCAGATTCATCTAGTATTTTTTTTCCTAACTCAACATTTGTTCCTTCAAGACGTACAACAAGTGGTAATTCTAACCCTACTTGTTTCGTAGCTTCAACGACACCTTGTGCAATAACATCACACTTCATAATTCCGCCGAAGATATTAACAAAAATTCCTTTAACAGATTTATCAGATAAGATAATTTTGAATGCTTCTGTTACCTTTTCTGCAGTTGCACCGCCGCCAACATCAAGGAAGTTTGCCGGATCTCCACCATAATGCTTGATAATGTCCATTGTAGACATAGCAAGACCAGCTCCGTTCACCATACAACCGATGTTACCGTCTAATGAAATATAGCTTAGATCATATTTTGATGCCTCAATTTCTTTTGGATCCTCTTCATCAAGGTCTCGATATTCTAGAACATCCTTTTGTCGATACAAAGCATTAGAATCAAAGTTTAGCTTTGCATCTAACGCCATTACTTTTCCATCACCTGTCACAACAAGTGGGTTAATTTCAGCGATTGAACAATCTTTTTCCACGAATGCTGTATATAAGCCCATCATGAACTTCACTGCTTGATTCACAAGCTCTTTTGGAATGTTGATGTTAAAAGCAATTCTTCTAGCCTGGAAGCCAGTTAGACCAACAACAGGATCAATTACTTCTTTAAAGATCTTCTCAGGTGTTTGTTCTGCAACTTCCTCAATTTCAGTTCCACCTTCTTCAGAAGCCATTAGCACCACACGAGAAGTCGCACGATCTAATACTAATCCAACATAATATTCCTTCTTTATATCGCAGCCTTCTTCGATTAATAGGCGTTTAACTTCCTTTCCTTCTGGGCCAGTTTGGTGAGTTACTAACGTCTTACCTAGAATTTCACTCGCATATGTACGTACTTCATCTAGATTTTTCGCAACCTTTACACCACCTGCTTTTCCACGCCCCCCAGCATGGATTTGAGCTTTTACAACACATACTTGTGAACCAAGCTCTTTTGCAGCTTCTACTGCTTCATCAACCGTGAAAGCAACTTTCCCATTTGGAACCGCAACTCCATATTTTCTTAGGATTTCTTTCCCTTGATACTCATGGATATTCATTTCCCATCCTCCTATCCTTATGTATAAAG
>Ga0180215_1000738_pt1 | contig 39176 bp, 22 predicted proteins | sample eDN3rd37CBELigBY_FD_128871 | JGI IMG/M metagenome (GOLD analysis project Ga0180215, IMG submission 128871) | Enriched backyard soil microbial communities from Emeryville, California, USA - eDNA 3rd pass 37_C BE-Lig BY (version 2) (version 2) | ecosystem: Environmental > Terrestrial > Soil >...
ATTGGCTGGTGCATCTAGTGTAAAAGACCTTAAAACACTCAGACTAATTAAATCATAATTTGGGTTTGTCTAATATATTTATAGTTTTGTCCGATATCATCAACATTTTGTTTATATCCAAAAATTGAATTAGTTAGAATGCCTTCCGAGCGAATCGGAAGGCTTTTAATATGGCTTGAAAATTGGTTATCTATATTTTTACTAAATTTAATACATTTTATCTTTCAATGATTAGGAAATTGGTAATGGTAACTAATGCTCATGTATTTTTACCTATATAAAAAAGGGATGGGTGTTTTTATGGAGTAATTTTAGAAATAATGGAAAAAGCTTCTATAAAATAAAAAATCACTGATGGGGGAGGTTATCACCCCTATTTTAATAGAAAAAGCAGCTAATAGAAGATAGTAAATACGGACCTTTTATTTTGTAAGTGTTTTCATTAACTTTGTAGGGAGGCATAGAACAGAGGGCATGTTTTAAGCTTCGTTAGATAGAAAAATGAAATGGAAAGGGAGAGAAGGAATATGTTTGAAAAAAAGCAGTGTTTCTGGATGGGTATTTTTTTCTGCTTGTGTATTATGATTTTGGCACCAAGTGCAACCTTTGCTAAACAGCCGGAATCATCCTATTGGTATCCGGAACAACTTTTAGACTGGGCACCAGATAAGGATCAAGATGCTATTTATAACCGTAGCCAGACTCCATTAGCAGAGCGGGAGGTACTTTATAAAGTAAATGAAAATGCACAGTCAGAAGCAAAATTAGTTGCTTTATCAGCCCTTAACCCTACCACTAGCGGGGTTCCTTCTCAGGGAGGAGAAGACTTTTTTGCCAATACATTTAGTTATTGGCAATATGTAGATCTTATGGTGTATTGGGCAGGTTCTTCAGGGGAAGGAATTATTGTTCCACCAAGTGTAGATGTAACGGATGCTGCTCATAAAAACGGTGTACCTATTTTAGGAAACGTTTTCTTCCCACCTATTGTCTACGGTGGCAAGGAGGAATGGGTGAACCAAATGCTGACCCAGCGGGAAGATGGTTCTTTTCCAGCGGCAGATAAACTATTAGAGGTAGCGAACTATTATGGATTTGATGGTTGGTTTATTAATCAGGAAACAGATGTCAAAGATGTAGAAGTGGCACAAAAAATGCAAAAGTTCCTTGTTTATTTGCAGAAGCATAAGCAGGAAGACATGCATATCATGTGGTATGATTCAATGACAAAAGACGGGAATATCGATTGGCAAAATGCATTGACAGATAAAAACAGTAGCTTTTTACAGGACGGAAAGAAGCGGGTATCCGACAGTATGTTTTTGAACTTTTGGTGGCGGGACCAACAATCATCCTTTAATAAAGCACAGGAAATAGGAAGAAGCCCTTATGATTTATTTACTGGAATCGATGTAGAAGCAAATGGAACAAGTACAAAGGTTCCTTGGCAGGGAATCTTTCCTGAAGGCAAAACACCACTAACATCTTTAGGAATTTACCGCCCAGATTGGGCCTTTAAGACATCCGAAAGTATTGAACAGTTCTATCAAAAGGAAAATGAGTTTTGGGTTGGTGAGTCTAGTAATCCTACAACCACAGCTAACAATGGCTCATGGAAAGGAATTGCTCACTATTTCACAGCCAAAACAGTCATTAAGGAATTACCTTTTGTCACACATTTTAATACTGGTAGCGGAAAGTTTTTCGCAGTTGATGGAAATAAGGTAAGTAACCAATCCTGGAATAATCGTAGTCTACAAGATATCCTGCCAACCTGGCGTTGGATAAAAGAGGGCGGACAAGCAATTGATGTTGGTTTTGATTGGGAAATCGCTTATAACGGGGGAAGTTCATTAAAGCTTTCAGGTGCTATTGATAAAAGCAATCCTACTCATATTAAGCTTTATAAAACCAATCTACCGATTCAAAAAGATACGGAAATCGCTCTAACCTACAAAACAGATATGAAAAAACCTAATATGAAAATAGGAGTCAGCTTCGTTGACAATCCTGACCAGTTTACATTTTTCGATATTAAAAAACAAAGTCATAATCAGTGGATGACTGAAACGATAAAGTTGAAAAAGCACAAAGGTAATAATATCGCAGCTATCTCACTTTTAGTTGACGGTAACGAGAATGTGGAATACTTTACAACGAATATTGGAGAAATTAAAGTTTATAACAAAAAGGACAAACAACATATTTACTCCCCGGAACAAAGCAAAATTAATGAGATCAGCTTTAACAAGGGAATCTATTCTGATATCTCACTTGCTTGGGAGCCGTCTGATTCCGATATTAGTCATTACGAAATTTATCGAGTATTACCAAACAATCAAAAGCAGTTAGTCGGCACAACGCCAAACCATGTGTATTTTCTTTCTAATCTTAAACGAAATGGAAAAGAAAATAGCACAACCTTAGAGATTGTTACCGTAAACAAGGAATTTAATCGAAGTGAGCCAAACACGGTTACGTTTGAATGGCCACCATATCCAAAGCCAGAAGCAGACTTTTCTGCGGAAAAAACCATTGCAGCGCCAGGGGAGGATATCCAATTTTTCAATGCTTCAACAGAAGTTACAGAAGAAGTTGAGTGGCATTTTGAAGGAGGTACACCTTCCGTCAGCCACGAGGAAAATCCGGTTGTAACCTATGTTGAAGAGGGCGTATACCCCGTTACCTTGGTTGCGAGGAACAGCGAGGGAGAAAGTGTTCTGACTAAAGAGGCGATGATAACCATTTCCGAAGCAGCTAAGGATATTGAAAATGTTGCTCTAAACAAAACTGCTACCGCAAGTGGTCAGTGTGCAGCGACGGAAGCTGCAAGCTACGCAGTTGATGGCAAAATAACGGACAACAGTAAGTGGTGTGCCCTAGGTGAAGCACCACATTGGTTAAAGGTTGATCTAGGTAATCAATATGCGCTATCAAAGTTCGTCGTGCGTCATGCACAGGCCGGTGGGGAGCCACAAGCATTCAACACACAGGCATTTCGAATTGAGGCCAGCACGGACGGTGAACATTGGATAGAAGTTATTAAGGTAACGGATAATACAGCGGGTGTTTCAGAACACAGTATATCATTAACAAATGCTCGTTACGTACGATTGTGGACTGACAAACCAACTCAAGGCAGTGACCAGGCTGCAAGAATTTTTGAATTTGAGGTCCATGGATTCTTAAATCGGTAGTTTCCTAAGGAGGCAAGAGATATCCCTTGCTTCCTATAAATCAATAAAAGTATAGTCTACTTTAACTATAATTATCTGATTATTATAATTGATTTGGTTTTCTAACTATGTAAAAACTGTACTTAATAAAGAGGAGGATCAGTATGAGGAGAAGAAGTAGGTTTTACAGTCGTATTTTGACTATAACTGTAGCTTTTATGTTATTTAGTTCGATTGCTGCCACAGGCGTAAAAGCTGACGTTAATGGGGATGGAACAAATGCGGTGAATGAGAATTATATGGACAAGCTTAGTCTGAAGCCTCTTGCACCTGCATTCAGAGTGGATACACTTTTGGAGTGGTCTCCTGAAACGGATCCTGATGCGGAATTGAACCGAGCAAGTGTCCCCTTAAATCAGGAAAGATTTAAAGGAGAGCAAGTAAATCCTCTTGCTAACCCAGAGGCAGGAATAACCTCCGCAGCAATTACAACATGGAATCACGATGAAGCGAGTTCCGTCGGAGGTAATGAGTTTAACGTATACGCTTTTGACAACTGGCAACTTCTTGATTCTTATATTTACTGGTCCGGAACGAATGAGGGAATCTTCGCCATCCCAACACCGGATATTGTTGATGCTGCTCACCGCAATGGGGTACCTGTCTATGCAACACTTGGTTTCCCGTGGGGCCAGTCAGAAGAAGGGGTCAAAGAAATAGAAAAATTCACCAAACAGGCTGCAGATGGAAGTTTTCCGGTTGCGGACAAGATGATTGAGGTGGCAGAATACTTTGGATTTGATGGTTATTTCTTTAATCAGGAAACCTATGGTGTTAGTAAGGAAACGGCTGTACGTATGAATGAAATGATGCATTATATCAAACGAAATTCAAAACTACATATTAGTTGGTATGATGCTCAAGACAACGATGGAAAGATTAACTATCAGGATTCCATCAACAGCAAAAATGACATGTATGTGAAACCAGCAGATGATGGGGTATACGCAGTCGATGAATTCTTTTTAAACTACAACTGGAATACCAGTAAGATTAACACAACAGTTGAAACGATGAATAGTCATAATCGTAACCCTTTTGATGCTTATGCAGGTTTTGAGGTTCAACAAAACTCCTATAACACAAGTGTTAATACGGATGCTCTTTTGGGTGAAAATAAACAGCCAAAGGTATCTATAGCTTTATATACACCGAACTCAACAATGGGATTGGCGGAAAATCCTGCCGACTTCCATGAGAAGGAAAAATATTTCTGGACAGGACCGCAGGGTGATCCTACACTTGCAGATGATTCTTCCAAGTGGAAGGGTATGGCCCGATTTGTGACAGATTCATCTGTCATTCAAAATATGCCGTTTATTACGAACTTTAATAGCGGTCATGGAAAACAATATTTTGTAGATGGGGAAAAAGCTAGTATTCTAGAATGGAATAACCGGTCTATCCAGGATATAATGCCAACCTGGCGTTGGTGGATTCGTGGTGAAGGAAGTAAGTTGAATGTCACTTATGACTTTGATAAAGCATATAACGGTGGAAATTCACTAAAATTCAGCGGTGATCTTGATGCAGGTTCTGTCAACGACACGATGCTTTACAGTACAAAACTTCCAATTACAGATTCAACTAAGATTCGCCTAGTTTATCAAAATCAATTAGGTGCTGATGTTCAGCTTGGTGTGGCATATAGTGAAGATTATTCAGAGGATAAGATGAAGTACTATTCGCTTCCAGAGTCAGGGGAGGGTTGGCAAACAACCGTAGTGGATTTAGGAGAGGATACTGGGAAGACAGCTTATGCGCTTAGTCTTAAGGTAAGTAACACTAATAAGCTTGAGAACTATTCACTTCATTTAGGGCAATTATCCGTATTTGATGGAAAAGCTGAGGCTATTTCCAAGCCTAACAATGTTAAAATTCTTGAAAAGCTAACGAAGACAGCGTTTGAAGCGGAAGCCCGTCTAAGTTGGTCCGCTAAAGAAAACGTATTGCATTATGAGGTTTACCAAGAAAATGCCGATGGGGTGGAAACACTTTTAGGAGTTACACCGAATAATTACTTCTATACACCAAATATCACCCGGACTGCCAAAAACGCATCTAGTGACAACATTACATCCTTAAAAGTTGTCCCAGTCAATCAGGATTATGTTCGTGGAGAAGGTACAATTGTTGCTTTTGATTGGGGTATGGGTACTGATGCTACGGAGATTGAGAATAATCCAACCTCACCTAATGTGGCTCTTAATGCTAAGGTGACATCTGTCTCATTTGAAAACTCCGCAGAGCCTGCCTCCAAAGTATTAGACGGAACAGCGATCGGTAATAGTAAATGGGCAGCAACAAATAAGAAAAGTGGTTACATGACTATTGATATTGGTGAAGAGAAAACAATCCGTCGTTGGCGTGTTGAACATGCCGAATATGGTGGGGAAGCAAGTAATATGAATACTGTTGATTTTGAGTTGCTTTACAAGGATGAAAACGGGGAATGGGTCGGAGCGAAAAGGATTACAAATAATACCAAAGCTGTGACTGATATTATATTAGACGAGCCTATTACAGCAAGTGAATTCAAACTGCAAGTTTATAATAGCGGAACATCCCCTTGGGGTGCTATTCGTATCTATGAATGGCAGATGTTTGAAAGTGCTGCTTTGCCAAGAACGGAAAATATAATGATGCATTTTGTAAATGCAGAAAATAACTTGGGTGCAAAAGACAAGGTAACGATTGAAAGAGTGAAGAAAGGACAAACAGTTCGATTATACAAATCCCTTGATGCAAAAGATGTTTTGATAGAAATGATTGCAGAACAAGATGGAACGATGACGCTTGAAGGGTTAGATTTTGGCGTTGAAGCAGGAAGAATCTATTACACTGTTCAGCAACAGGATGAAAGAGAGAGTCTAAGGTATAGTGTGGCTTACTTGAATGAAAAGGTAACAGAAGTTGTACGTCAAATAAACAATTTACCAAAGCTTGATGAATTAACACTTGATGACAAGAAGGTCGTAAATGAGTGCAAGGTTGCCTATAACAAGCTTCATCCAACATTAAGGAAACAGGTTACAAATTATGACCGCCTCGTTAAGGCGATGGAGCGAATTCAGGAGTTAAAGAAGGACTTCAACAACGGGAATAAAAAGAACGGATAAAAAAGAAAGGGGCCATTCTTCATTGTGATAAAGCAAAGGGGAATGCCTCTTTTGGATTTTCTTTAGAATTAGTGAATTATATATATGATTTGCTGGTATTCTATTGCTTCATAGTGCCAGTTTTTTTATTGTTAAAATGAAGTGAAACTTTATTTTTAAATAATGATAGCGTTTTCTATCGCTGATATAAAAGAAAGTGGGTAAGGAAAAGTCTATGAATAAAACAGCACATATTATTTCTCACTCCCATTGGGACAGGGAATGGTATTTACCTTTTGAAAAACACCGCTATTACTATATTCAATTAATGAACAATCTAATTGAACAGTTCAAAAAGGACGGAAATGATTTTCAATCGTTCCATCTTGATGGACAAACTGTTCTTTTGGAGGATTATTTTGCTGTACACCCAGAGAATCGTGACATTGTGAAACAAATGATTAAAGAGAAAAAACTGCATATTGGTCCTTGGTATGTACTGCAGGATGCATTTTTAACGAGCTCTGAGGCGAACGTAAGGAATCTTCAAATTGGCTTGAACGACACGAAAATCTATGGTCCTGCCGCAAAAATTGGTTATTTCCCTGATACATTTGGTATATACGGTCAGGCGCCGCAGCTGTTAAAACAAGCGGGGATTGATACAGCTGCGTTTGGTAGGGGAGTTAAACCAACTGGATTTAATAATACTGTATCTGACACACTAAACTTTGAATCTCCTTATTCAGAGATGCTTTGGGAATCCCCAGACGGATCTAGTGTTTTAGGAATATTATTTGCGAATTGGTATTCAAATGGAAATGAAATACCGGTGGATGAGGAAGAAGCAAAGGCATTTTGGGATCAAAAGCTTCAAGATGCTGAGAAATACGCCTCAACGAATCAATTGTTATTTATGAACGGCTGTGACCATCAGCCACTTCAAAAAACAATACCAGAGGCAATTGAAACTGCAACGTCCCTTTATCCAGACTATCAATTTAAACATTCTAGTTTTGAAGAATATACAGAGGAATTAAAAGCATCACTTCCCGACCAGCTACAGGTCATTAAAGGGGAACTACGCAATCAGAGAACGGATGGATGGTCGACTCTTGTCAACACTGCATCAAGTCGAATTTATCTAAAACAGTGGAATAACCTTTGTCAGACCCTGTTGGAAAAAATCGCCGAACCTTTGGCTACTATGCAGTATTTAGCGGGTGGAACCTATCCACGGGAATATATTCGTTTTATGTGGAAATCACTTATGAAAAACCATCCGCATGACAGCATTTGCGGTTGTAGTGTCGATGAGGTTCACCGTGAAATGGTCACCCGTTTTGAGACGGTTTCCCAAATGGGGGATGTATTTGTTAAGGAAAAAGCAGGAGAACTAGCTGAATCTATTGATACATCACAGGCGCCTGCGGGAGGAATACCACTTGTTGTCATGAATACAACTGGCTGGGAAAAGAATGAAGTTGTTACAAAAGTAGTTGATCTTGAAAAAGTGTATTTCTCACAAATGCATTTTGAAGAAATACCGGACTATTTGCAGAAAAAGGAAACACCAGGATATAAATTATTGGATGATGAAGGCAATGATGTTGAGTTAATGTTAGGAAACTTAAATATCGAATTTGACTATGACTTACCAAATGATCGTTTCCGTCAGCCGTTCTTTGCTAAACGTGCAGAGCTATCATTCTTTGCAGAGGGAATACCTTCCTTTGGATATAAAACATTCTACATTGTGCCAACTGAAACCCAAGAGCAGAAACATGACGAAGAAACGAAGAATACCGGTGAGATGCATAACACCGTATTCAAAATGGAAAATGAATATGTTCATATGCATTTCCATGAAGACGGCACCTATGACTTAACACATAAGAAAACGGGAGAAAGATTTTACCGACTAGGAATCTATGAAGATACTGGGGATGTAGGCAACGAATACATGTATAAAGAGGCTGAGAATCATGCTCCTATCACAACAAAAGGAGTTCCAGCAGTATTTAACCTGATTGAAAAAGATAATCTAAGAACAGTCCTTGAATTTACGCACACATTATCGATTCCGGTTTCTGCTGATGATTACTTAGCTAGTGAAAGACATAAGTTGATTTGGCATAAAGAAAGAAAAGCAGGCAGATCAGCTGAAATGACAAGTTTAACACTTCGAACTGTTGTCACACTTGAAAAAGGAATGAAGGGTCCATCCTTTAAGCTTATGATTGATAATCAAGCAACTGATCACCGCTTACGTGTCCTTTTCCCTACAGGACTAAAAACAGAAACACATATGGTCGACAGCATTTTTGAAATTGCAACGCGCCCGAATACACCGGAGAAAGAATGGGAAAATCCAAGCTTTTGTCACCATCAGCAGCGATTCAGTAGTTTAGCAGATGACAAAATGGGCTTAACGATTGCAACAGATGGTCTGCAAGAATACGAGATCCTACAAGAGACCGGCACAATTGCTGTAACCGTACTTCGTTCAGTAGCGGAACTTGGGGACTGGGGCTACTTCCCGACACCTGAAGCACAATGCCTTGGTATGCAAACAGCAGAGTGGCAGGTACTACCGCATGAAAAAGATGTCATTCATTCACAAGCATATGTAGATGCTTACCAATATAAAGTACCACTTGTGATTGTTCAGACAACTATTCATGAAGGGAGATTGCAGAACACACATAAATTTGTAAACACAAAATCTAACGGTCTTGTATGGTCATCAATGAAAGTGGCTGAAGATCATGGTGATGTCATAATCCGCTGGTATAACCCTTCTGAAGCAAAGGATAGCTTGAAGGTCACTATAGGGGATTATGAATCTTATAAAAGTACAATTCTAGAGGAAAAAACAAATCAAAAAGAGGATGTTTATAACGTAGGAAAATATGAAATTATTTCACTTGGTTTCATTAAAAAAAGATAGGAGTAAGAACAATGACTTTAGTAATTCCCAATTCAATGCAAAAGTTAATTAACCATGTAAAAGAATTCTTTCCTGGTGATGAAAAGTTACGGCATATGTTTGAGCAATGTTTTATTAATACGTATACGACTACACTGAAAAAAAAGGAAGATGGAAAAACGTTTGTAATTACCGGAGATATTCCGGCGATGTGGCTACGTGATTCTGCTGCCCAGGTTCGCCCTTATCTTCTAGCTGCCGAAGAGGATGAAGAAATGGCAGATTTACTTGAAGGGGTAATTCGCCAACAGTTTGCATTTATCTTGCATGATCCGTATGCGAATGCCTTTAACGAAAGTGCAAATGGAAAAGGACACCAATCAGATTTGACAGATATGACACCACATATTTGGGAGCGGAAATATGAAGTTGATTCATTGTGTTATCCAGTCCAGCTTGCCTACCTATTTTGGAAGTCAACAGGTCGGACAACTTTTATCAAGGAAACATTCCAACAGGTGATTGAAACGATTATTCATGTATGGAAGACTGAGCAGGATCATGAAAATCTTTCTCCTTATCAGTTTGAGCGTGAAGATGTCCGCCAATCTGATACGTTAACTCGTGATGGAAAAGGTGGACGTGTTGTCACAACAGGAATGACATGGAGTGCTTTCCGTCCAAGTGATGATGCATGCACATACGGATACCTTGTACCAGCCAATATGTTTGCTGTTGTTGTTTTGGGATATGCTGCTGAAATCTGCGATGAAGTCCTAAATAATGATGTATTAAAAGAAGAATGCGTGGAGCTTCGTGATGAAATTCAAAAAGGGATAGAGGGATATGCGAAGCTTGATCACCCAGTTCACGGAGAGATGTATGTTTATGAAACAGATGGAGAAGGTCGTTGTAACCTAATGGACGATGCGAACGTTCCAAGCCTATTGTCTGCTCCTTATTTAGGGTATCTTCCATACAATGACACGACCTATTTAAATACACGTCAATTTCTGTTAAGTAGGGATAATCCCTATTATTATGAAGGAAAATATGCAAACGGAATTGGAAGTCCACATACACCTGACCATTATATTTGGCATATTGCCCTAGCAATTCAAGGAATGACCACAACTAGCGAAGAGGAAAAACAGCAAATTTTGACTTATTTTAAGAATACAGACGGTGGAACTAATTATATGCACGAAGGCTTTAACGCCGATTGCCCAGAAGAGTTTACGAGAGATTGGTTTGCCTGGGCAAACACGATGTTCAGTGAATTCGTATTAAGTTTAACTGGAAAAGCCGTTAAAGGAAGTCCACTTCATCAGCAATTAATCAAAAACAACAGCAACAAAGCCTAGAAATCGGGTTAGTAGCTAGAAAGAGGGATGACGTAATGGAAAAAACTCCATGGATGATTGTTGTTTGTGAATGGATATGGAGAGTTATCCTGGCCAATCTGTGTTGGTTTGCTTTTACCATTCTGGGATTAGGAGTTTTTGGTTTTTTTCCAGCATCAGTTGCTCTGTTTACCATTGTTCGGAAATGGATGAAAAAGGATACAGATTTTCCTGTATTGAAAACGTTTAAACAAGTTTATTTTAAAGAATGGAAGAGAAGTAATGGAATCGGCCTTGTATTTTATAGTATCGGCCTGTTCCTTTTTATTGACATCCGTATTGCAGAACAATTCATGTCAGGTGTGTTTGCTAGTTTCCTTTTAGTTATCTTATATGTATTAGTATTTGTGTTATTAATAGCAGTTGGATACTTCTTTGCAACCTACGTTCATTATGAACTATCAACAAAGGGATATATTAAACAGTCGTTTCTGCTGACATTGACCGGTTTACCATACACCATATTGATTGTGACCGGTTTAATATTCATAGGCTACACTATTAATCTATATCTCGGTCTAATACCGTTTGTTTCCGTAGTAGCACCTGCTTACTTGATGATGAGAGTCAGCCTCTATCGATTTATTTCTTTAGAAAAACGGGCACTGCAGCAATAACTATTCTGGATTTGGTAAAACAGGGGGATTTGATATGGAACTGAATTTAAAGGGAGACCTTTTTTCCGTTATAGATGGAATTGAACTTATAGCAAAATATTTAGATGTTGAACTTTCTTCAGAGGGCTACCCAATTCAAGTAAAGAATCAGAAAGGTATGTTAAGGGTTGCGAATAATGAAGGCCAAGGAGAAATTACTTTTGATAAGCCGGTTCACTTTTTTCGTGCATTAGGATTATGGCTTGAACATTATGGCAAAAACAACGTATTTGAAATAGCAGAGGATCCGCAGTTTGAAATGAGCGGTGTTATGCTAGATGCCTCTAGAAATGCCGTGCCTACGGTAGCCGATGTAAAAAGGCTACTCAGAAGAATGGCTGTCATAGGCTTAGATACATTAATGCTTTATACGGAGGATACGTATGAGGTAGAGGAACATCCATACTTTGGGTATATGCGGGGTCGATATAGCGCTGAGGAATTAAAATCATGTGATGAATATGCAGGTAAATTAGGTATCGAGATGATTCCATGTATTCAAACACTGGGGCATCTACGGGAAGCGCTTAAGTGGAATTATGCTTCTGGATTTAGAGATACAGACGATATTCTTTTAGTTGATCAGCCTGAGACTTATGAATTCTTAGAGAATTGTATTAGAGCTGCTTCAGAATCTTTCAAGACTAAGCGTATTCATATTGGTATGGATGAGACCTTTCAGCTTGGCTTAGGTAAGTATTTAGAAAAACACGGCTATGAGAATCATATCGATATCATGAACCGACACCTCCAAAAGGTAGTTTCTATTACTGAAAAATATGGATTCAAACCAATGATTTGGAGCGATATGTATTTCCCTTTGTTTTCCAAAGACAGCAAATATCAGGATGAGTTTGGTCAAATTCGAAAGGATATTCTTGATTCTATTCCTGAGGTTGAACTTGTTTATTGGAATTATTATCGCAATGAGCAAGATGTATATGAAAAGGACTTTCAAAATCATAAGTTACTAGGCCAAACTCCTATTTTTGCTGGTGGTGCTTGGACATGGAATGGAATAGTACCGAACTATGGTAAAGCAATCGCTACTACAGAAGCTGCTATGGCAGCATGCAAAAAAGAAGGGATCAAAGAAGTATTTGTAACACTATGGGGTGATAACGGTGCAGAAACGCCTTTTTCAACATCATTACCAGTCTTGCAATTGTTTGCAGAGCATACCTATCACAAGGAAGTTACATTAGAACAAACGGCTGAACGGTATGCCTTTTGCGGCGAGGGACAATTTGAAGACTTCATGGTTCTGAAAAAACTGGATGAAACCCCTGGTGTCATGAAGGATAACATGAATACGTCAATGACTTCTAAGGTATTGCTGTATCAAGATATCTTAATTGGGCTATACGACGAGAATATTCGCAGTCTGTCCTTAGGTGAGCATTATGAAGAGTTAGTCCATAAGATTGAAAAAGCGAAACAAAACAATCCAAAGTGGGAAACTCTTTTTGACTTTTATGAGCAATTAGCTAGGGTATTGAGCGTGAAAGCGGAAATTGGCATTAAGCTAAAGGGGGCTTATGATCTAAAAGATCACGAGCAAATGAAATCAATCCTTATTAAGCTGGATTGGATTCAAACCCATGTTGATCAATTACGTCAAAAGCATCGAAAAATTTGGTTTGCAGCATACAAACCATTTGGATGGGAAGTTATTGATATTCGTTATGGTGGTGTCATTACACGGATTGATTCAGTCAAATACCGAATCAATGAGTGGCTTGAAGGAAGAATTAGTAGTCTCGAAGAGTTAGAGGAGAAACGTCTACGCCATGACGGACCATGGGAAATAGTCGATGGGCTAGTAGGCGGAAATGTGTATCACCGAATTGTAACAGCAGGTAATTTTTCATTATAGAGGGGTGTAAACATGTTTTTAACCGAAAGAAAATTTGAAGAGCGTATTAGAGAATTAGAAGGTTACCGTTATCGTGAATGTGTTGGCATAGACAAATTTTACACTCATGAAGATGATGGTGAGATTGGTGCCTACCCGCCGTCCGAATACAATGCAACAAATAGTATGCAAATTGGTGACTATTGGAAGGGACGCGATCGCTATCTATGGTTACATGCGTATGTAGATAGCCACATTTCAAAAAATGGTCAACAAATTGTTGGACTTTTCTCATTCGGTAAGACAGGTGGGGGTAATAACTCCGGGTTTGAATCGTTACTATTTGTAAACGGCAAGCCATATCAAGGTGTTGACTCTAATCATGAAGAGGTTCTTTTTGATGAAAAGACTTCACATGAACCAATGCGTTTGGACTTCCGGCTCTGGTCAGGACTCGAAGGGGGAGGGGTTCCAACAGAAAATGAGTTTAAACTACAAATGGCTAAAATTGGTTGGCTTGATAAACAAGTAGATAATTTATATTATACACTTTTAGCTGCATTTGAAGTGTTAAAAGAAACGAAAGAGGCTAATTCCTCCTATTCGATTTTGAAAAAAATGATGCAGGATGCTTTGATGGGTATTAATTGGACTGAACCTGGAAGCGCGGAATTCTATGAATCTTGTTATGAAGCAGAAGCTGGATTAACAGAGGCACTTCAATCTTTCGAAAAGGTATCTGATATTACGATTCATACCGTCGGTCATACGCATATTGATGTTGCTTGGCTGTGGAGGCTAAGAAATACGAGGGAGAAGTCGGCCCGTTCATTCTCGACGGTTCTGCACTTAATGAAGCAATTTCCAGAATATCTATTTTTGCAAACCCAGCCTCAGCTCTATGATTATATTAAAACAGATTATCCTGAGATTTATGAACAAATGAAGGCAAGAATTGCAGAAGGCCAGTGGGAAGCTGGTGGTGCAATGTGGCTGGAAGCTGATTGCAATATCCCAAGTGGTGAATCGCTTGTTAGGCAAATCCTACACGGGAAAAACTTCTTTAAAGAAGAGTTTGGCATCGACTGTGAATATTTATGGCTGCCGGATGTTTTTGGTTACAGCTGGGCACTGCCACAGATCTTGAAAAAGTCAGGTATTAAAACCATGATGACAACAAAGATTAGCTGGAACCAATATAACCGTATGCCACATGATACCTTCTATTGGAAGGGAATCGACGGATCGGAGATTTTAACGCATTTTATTACTACACCTGAGCCATGGAACTCTCCAGATTCTTGGTTCTATACGTATAATGGCTTTATTACTGCCAAAACAGTAAAAGGTGCTTGGAATGGCTATCGCGATAAGGATTTATCCAAGGACTTACTACTATCCTATGGATATGGGGACGGCGGCGGTGGTGTAAATCGCCATATGCTAGAAATGAGACGTAGGTTTGATCAACTGCCAGGAATGCCGAATGTGAAAACTTCCACAGCAGGGGACTTCTTCAAAAAACTACATGAAAATGTTAAGGAATCTACAGGCTATATTCATAAATGGGATGGTGAGTTGTATCTGGAATACCATCGTGGTACCTATACGAGCCAGGCATTTATGAAAAAAATGAACCGAATGCTAGAGTTATTATATAGAAGAGCGGAATTCTTATCTTCTTGGCTGTCCCAAGACGGTGCATGGATTGGGGAAAATGAGCTGAAAGAAGGATGGAAAATCATTCTAAGGAACCAATTTCATGATATTATTCCTGGTTCATCTATTCATGAAGTATATGAAGATGCTAAAGAAGAATACAAAGAGGCACTTCAAATCGTCAATCAAGTGGAGACACAAATTGTTCAAACCGGAATTGAGCAAGCTGACCGTTCTGTCGCTGTTATAAATTCAACACATCATAAGGGTAGAAAAAATGTATTTATCACTATGTTTAATGATTTTTCAGCAGGTAATTGGAAGGATGAAAGTGGTCAAGTGTTAAATCATCAAAAACAAGCGAATGGCTGGCTTGTTGAGGTAGATAGCCTTCCGTCCTTTGGTGCGAAAACATTGTATTTTGAACCGATTGAGGCTAATCAGGAAATGGTAACTTCCTTTACTTACCATGATAGAAAATTAGAAACACCATATTATCTTGTTGAGTGGAATGAGTTTGGTCAGATTACTAAGCTTTATGATAAGGAAGCAGGGCGTCATGTTTTAGCTGAAGGCCAAGTTGGAAACGTACTGCAAATTTTTGAAGATAAACCTCTTGCCCATGATGCGTGGGATATTGATATCTTTTATCAAGAAAAGATGGAGGAAATTCATGATGTTGCTACGTTCGAAGTGGCCGAAAATGGCGAACTTAGCTTTAGTATTCTAGTTACATGGAAATACCATCATTCTGAATTTTCCCAGCGCGTAGTTTTCTATAAAAATGACCGCCGTATTGATTTTGAAACCGATGTGGATTGGTATGAAAAACGAAAATTACTCAAAGTTTCTTTCCCGGTTGATATTCGTGCAACAGAGGCAACCTATGATATTCAATATGGTAATGTAAAACGTCCGAATCATTGGAATACAAGTTGGGAAATGGCGAAGTTTGAATCAGTTGGACATCAGTGGGCCGACATGTCAGAACCAGATTACGGGGTAAGTTTACTGAACGACTCTAAATATGGGTACGACATTAAGGATAATATCATGCGATTAACGCTATTAAAATCTGCCATTCATCCTGATCCGAATGCTGACCAAGGACATCATTCCTTTGTATATTCCCTTTATCCACATTTCGGGGACTGGAGAACGGCGAAGACAGTGGAAAAGGCATGGGATTTAAATGATCCAGTTATCGCTGTAGAAGGCAAATGGATGAAGGAAGAATCATTTATTGAAATAGATAATGAGCATGTTTGGATTGACTCTATAAAGCCAGCTTACGATGGTAACGGAGTGATTGTACGATTACATGAATATGAAGGACGTAGAGGTAAGGTGAGCATGAACATTCAGAAAGAGTTCACCTCATGGGTTGAGACCAATTTGATGGAAGAGCCAATTGGAAATAAATTAGTATCACCTATTGAGTTTGAAATCAAACCTTATGAAATTAAGACCTTTAGAATTCGTTAGTCAAAAAATTGACCGGCTGAATGATTTCAGTCGGTCAATTTTTTTACAAGAAAACTTGGTATTTAATGATACCTACCGATAACTTTTTCATCATTCTTTACTTTGTGTTAAATCCTCGAGAGCGGGCACATTCCCGTAAACGGAATGCTTTTTTTTGATAGGCTCGGCCCATTTCACCGCATTAATGATTACTTGTTGAATTTGTTTGTTATGATAGGTCGGATAAGTTTCGTGTCCAGGCCTAAAGTAAAATACTTTCCCATTACCTCGTGTATATGTACAGCCGCTGCGGAATACTTCACCACCTTCAAACCAACTGATAAAGATTATCTCGTCAGGCTTAGGTATATCAAAATGCTCTCCGTACATTTCTTCATTTTCCAATTCGATATATTCAGGAATTTCTACTGTAATTGGATGGCTAGGGTTTATGGTCCATAAGCGCTCCTTTTCACCAACTTCACGCCACTTTAGATCACAGCTTGTTCCCATTAGTACTTTAAATATTTTAGAAAAGTGGCCTGAGTGAAGAACAATCAGCCCCATTCCATTAAGAACACGCTGTTTGACTTTCTCTACAATCTCGTCTTTAACCTCACCGTGAGCAAGATGTCCCCACCAAATTAAAACATCGGTATTGTTGAGGACCTCATCTGTTAAACCGTGCTCACTTTCATCTAAAGTGGCAGTTCGTACCTCAAAGCCCTCCAACTGAAGAAAATCTGAAATCGTTCCGTGAATACCGGTTGGGTATAAATCGCTTACAATTGGATTGCCTTGTTCGTGCCGATTTTCATTCCAGACGGTCACTTTCATCATCAATCCACTCCTTTCTCTACAAAAAATGGTGAAATATTCGACTAAATCATAAAGCGTTTACAAATGAATGAACATAGATTTTGTCGATTTCTAAGATTTTTGCACTTAATCCCAAATTAGTCAACTATTAATAGTCCCTCTTTCCCTATAAAATATAACTATGGAAGTGCTTACATGGGCTGAAAGGAGGAAGAAATTATGAAAGGTATATTGAAAGATATCTATAAAAATAGAGTATGGCTTCTAATGATTCTGCCAGGAACAATCTGGTTGCTACTATTCTCTTATTTGCCAATGTTCGGCCAAGTGTTGGCCTTTAAAAAGTTTCGGATTGATCCCGATGGTTTCTTTGCAAGCGTTATAAATAGCGAATGGGTAGGCTGGGATAACTTTAAATATTTATTTAGTACAAACGATGCATGGATTATTACTAGAAATACTTTGATCTACAATCTTATTTTTATTGTTGTGGGGCTAATAGCGGCAGTAGCAACAGCTATCCTACTCAGTGAATTGATTAACAAAAGACTTTCAAAGGTCTATCAGACTTCTATCTTATTTCCACACTTTATTTCATGGGTTATCGGAAGCTACTTTGTATTCACTTTTTTAAGCACTGAGCATGGTTTACTAAATCAATTTCTCGGCTGGTTCAACATTGACTCCATTTCATGGTATAACGAGTCAAAATATTGGCCATTTATTATCGTGTTTATGAGTCTGTGGAAAGGTGTTGGCTATGGTAGTATTGTTTATTTAGCATCTATTGTTGGAATTGATCGAACATATTATGAGGCAGCTATGATTGATGGTGCTTCAAAATGGAAACAGATTAAACATGTTACCTTACCTATGCTTAAACCGTTAATGATTATCTTAACAATCATGAATATCGGTAGAATCTTTAACTCGGATTTCGGATTATTTTATCAAGTTCCAAGAGACTCCGGAGCGTTGTATTCAGTTACAAACGTAATTGATACTTACGTTTACCGAGGTCTTATGAATCTTGGGGATATTGGAATGAGTACGGCTGCAGGTCTTTATCAGTCGGCAGTTGGATTTATCCTTGTTATCATCACTAACTATATTGTAAGAAAAGTTGATGAGGAAAGTGCATTATTTTAATTTTAATCCATCGTGAAGGGAGGAAGTCGCCCGGCGGCTAACGATATGGCAAAACTAGAACGAAATGAATCACCGGTCGTTATTTCAAGTTCACTAGGAGAAATGAAGGGGGGTGGGACAAAGGTTGTAAGGAAAAAACATCGTGATCCTCAGCATATGCATCCAGTCGTTAATGCGATAATTAGTGTACTGCTAGGGATTTTAGCTTTCACGTGCATTTTTCCATTTATCTATGTCATTATTATTTCCTTTACTAGTGAGGAGAGTATAGTTAGAAATGGGTTTCAATTAATCCCTAAGGAATGGAGCCTCGATGCATACCACTATCTATGGAGTATGAAAGAGCAGTTATTCCGCTCTTACGGTGTTACGATTTTCATTACAATTGTTGGAACAATTATCAGCGTTTTAATGATCACCTTTTATGCTTATGCGATTTCAAGACCACAATTCAAATATCGCAAGTTTTTTACATTCCTTGCATTCTTTACCATGCTTTTCAGTGGTGGGTTGGTTCCTACTTATATAGTAGTAACCCAATTCCTGGGTTTAAAAGATACTATTTGGGCGTTGATCTTACCGCTTACTATGAATGCCTTTTATATCATCATCATGAGAACATTTTTCCTGAAATCAGTTTCTGAATCGATTTTGGAATCAGCGAGAATAGATGGAGCAAGTGAATGGAGGATTTTTTTCCAAATCATTTTCCCTCTTTCATTACCAGGGATTGCAACAATTGCATTGTTTAGCACATTGGGTTATTGGAATGATTGGTTTACAGCTTTACTTTACATTGATGACCCAAATCTAGTACCACTCCAATCCTTATTAATGAAAATTGAGGCAAATCTTGAATTTATGAGGCAGAATTTGGATGTGGCTATCATGCAACAAAGCTTATTTGATACCATCCCAGAAGAATCAGCAAAAATGGCAATGGTTGTTATCGCCACTTTACCGATAGCGATTTCGTATCCATTCTTTCAAAAGTATTTTATTAGTGGACTGACTATTGGCGGCGTTAAAGAATAAAAAAAGAAAAGGGGAGAGCTGTAATGAAAAAGAAGTTATGGATTTTGATTGCATTAGTTCTGTCTATTGGAACTATTCTTACTGCTTGTAGCGGTAATGAAGATAGTTCAACAACGGAAAAAGGTGATGGAAATGGAAAGCCATATGAAATTAAATGGTATACCATTGGAACACCACAAAAAGATACTGATAAAGTATTTGAAGAAGTAAATAAGTATCTAAAAGAAAAAATTAATGCCACAGTTGACATGACCCAAATAGATTGGGGAGATTGGGCACAAAAATCTCAAGTCATGATTAACTCTGGGGAACAATTTGATATTATCTTTACGAATGGTACTGACTATGTTCAAAACGCACAAAAAGGTGCTTTCCTAGCCATTGATGAATTGTTAGAAGAGGAAGGCAAGGAATTAAAGCAAGCCATTAACCCAGCCCTTTTAGAAGGAATTAAAGTTGATGGTAAGACTTATGGTATTCCTGCAAATAAAGAAGCTGCTAGACAATCGGTTTATACATTTAACAAACGACTTGTTGACAAATACAACTTTGATATTTCAAATGTGAAAACTCTAGAAGATCTAGAGCCAATGTTAAAGGTTATTAAAGAGAATGAACCTAGCATCACACCAATCGCAACATTTGATGCATTTTTACGCTATGATTATGTCTTTAACGCTGAAATGCCATTTGCCTTCCCATTCGAGGGTGATACAGATCATGTTATAAATCCATTTGAAACAGACGAAGCTATGCAAACGCTTAAAACAATGCACAGCTATTATAAAGCTGGCTACCTAAAAGAGGATGCTGCAACAAGTAAAGACAGCTGGCCGATGGATGTAGAAAACTGGTTTGTCCGCATGGGTGGTTTCCAACCATATGCAGATTTACTATGGTCTCGTTCAGCGAAGTACGAGGTAGTTTCTGTACCTGCGGAGCAGCCAACAACTGTAAACGATTCCGTATCTGGTTCAATTCAGGCAATTTCAGTAACATCTAAAAACCCTGAAAAAACGATGGAATTCTTAAATTTACTTAATACGGATCCTTATCTTCGTAACTTAGTAGATAAGGGAATTGAAGGCGTACATTACAAGAAGAATGAGAATGGCACAATTGAAGATCTGCCTGCACGCATTGAAAGCTATAACATGCCATCTTATTCACTAGGAAACCACTTTATCCTAGACCTTTACAAAGATGACCCTGAAGATAAATGGGAAAAGTTCCAAGAGTTTAATGATTCTGCCGTTAAGGCGCCATCACTAGGTTTCAATTTTAATAGTGATCCCGTTCGTTCAGAACTTGCATCCATTACAAATATTTCGAAGGAATTCTATCCTGCTTTGGCAACAGGATCTGTTGACCCAGAAGAATATTTACCAAAATTCAATAAGAAATTAAAAGAAGCCGGACTTGATAAAGTGTTAGAAGAAATACAAAAGCAATTTGATGAGTGGAAAAGCTCGCAAAAATAACTAAAAACAAATCAAGCTGGGTGGAATATTCCAGCTTGATTTTATTTCATACAATAAAAAAACATGAGATTTTGAACATAAAGTTTGCCTAGCTCGAGTGCCATAACGGCTAGTGTCTTTCGCTTTCCTCCTTATGAAAAGTAAATATTAGATTGTCACTTACTCTTTTTGAGTCCTTTATCCCTATTTAAGCGCTTCTGGCCAAATGTTCCTGACCAGGTAAGAGCGCGAGCGCTATTCTTATCCAGGGATGTATTTACCTGAAGCTGCATAGAAAGATCATGTCTTCGATTCTTTCCACTGTGATAAACTTGAACTGAAAAACTACACATAATTGAGGGATTGGAAATGAATTCGAAACACAACAGCCGTTTTCACCAAAGAATATTTAATAAACTTTTTTTAACCTCTTCCATTACGATTATTGTTACTGTCATCATCTTGATTGTGACAATCACAAACTATTATTCAGAAATCATTATACAAAAGGAAGTCAATGTCAGTACAAGAACGATAGAAAGGGTTGAGGATTACTTTTCCGCCAAAGATTCAGATATTGATAGGGCAATGCGAGATCTTTATATTCAAGGGGAGCTGATTGATGATATTTCCTTTGCCCTTCATAACGGATATGGGAAATATTTGGAATACCGCCTTGATAAATTTACGGAGGACCATACGTATTTTCCTACCAATTTAGATACGTATTTTAATGGCTATTTTAGTCAGGATAATGATATTAACGCCATTAGCTTACGTTCAGAAGATAGCCCTGAAATTGAATATTTGCTCATTAATAATTATCTGAGGTGGAACAAAAGTATTGATAACTCGGAACCAAATTTAAATGATGTACTCCCGGGGGGATACTATAACCTAAGCGGAGATGCTTTGCCAAAAGGGCAGAAGTTAAAAGATACAATTACGAAAAAGGCTGTCATTAATAACCCGGTCACGCTCGAAAAAATAGGTGAGATTTCCGTCTATTACTCTACTGAGCATTTAGATAGGATGGTCAAAAAGGATGAAGGGGCACCGGCTTCTTTCTTTCTAATTGATGCCAATGGCCAAATCGTTTATTCCCATAATAAAGGAGTTCCTCTCCCTCTCGTCCATCAAGTCAAGCAAGAAACAAATGAAACAAAGATAGAGTATAAATCCGAAGAATATTACATTAATACCATTGCGAACAAAGGTGATTATACGTTTGTAAGTGTCATTCCCGATAAAGGGTGGCAAAAGCTATCAATTATCAGGGGAACAATGTGGGTTGTCATCATCTTTCTAATTTTGGCAGCTATTTTAATCAGTTATTCATTTATGCAAAATTATTCTCGGCGAATTAATAGAATTGTGTCAACCATCCGCCGAGTAGAAAAAGGGGACCTGAACGCAAGGATCCCCGAAACGAAACATGAAGATGAGTTATCTAAGATTTCGTTCAATATCAATTCGATGTTAAATGAACTAAATAATTACATTGAACAATTTTATCTGCTCAATATGAAACAACAGCAGGCGGAATTAAAAGCGCTTCAAGCACAAATTAATCCCCATTTTTTATTCAATACGCTTGAAGCAATCCGAATGGTATCTGTCTTGGAGGGTTCCAAAACATCCGGTAAGATGATCTTCCATTTATCTAAATTGTTCCGCTACTCACTGGAATCAAAAGACATCGTACCGCTCTATACCGAAATTGAATATGTCCAACAATATTTAACATTAATGCAGTTTAAACATCCGGATAAACTGCATGTCCATTTTGATATTCCAGATGAGGTGAAACATACATTTGTTTCAAAATTAACCCTACAGCCGATTATTGAAAATTATTTTGTTCATGGTTTTAGAAAAGATCGGTCCGATAATGAATTAATTATACGAGCTTCTAATCTGGGAGAAAAAATTGAAATATGTGTAGAAGATAATGGCAAGGGTATGTCTGAAGAAGAATTGAACAATATTGTACAACATATTAATCGTGAAGATGGTGATGAAATGCAATCTATTGGGTTGAGAAATATACATCAACGTTTGAAACTGAGATATGGGAACAAGTATGGTATTACCATAAAGAGTAGCAAAAACACGGGAACAATGGTCACTTTGTCTATTCCAGTGGAGGGGATTTCTTATGTTTAAGGTTCTATTGGCTGATGATGAACCCATCATCACAAAAGGATTATCAGCGATCTTGGACTGGGAGGATTACGGTTTTGAAATTGTTCATACAGCTGAAAGCGGAGAAGAGGCGCTCTCCTATATTAAACAGCATCCCATCGACATTCTGATTACAGATATTTTAATGGGGGAAATGTCCGGCTTGGACTTAATTCAAGAGGTTAAGAGTGTTCGGCCAGAGGTTAAAAATATTGTCCTAACAGGTTATCAAGAGTTTGAGTTTATTAAACGAGGGTTGTTACTAGGGGTTGAAAACTATTTGGTGAAACCTGTTGATGAAGAGGAATTGTTGACAACGATTCAAGCCGTAGGACGAAAACTTAGGGCTAATCTGGCAGGAAGTCGGCCAGAGGGAACGACTACATTATTGGATAATACATTATGGCGCTTTCTGACAGGGGAAATAGATCAGCATGATTTTCTTGAAAAATTGGCATTATACAATATCGAATTAAACCAACCGTCATATAATGTTTCAATCTTAAATCTTGAACATTATCAGAAGTCTGAAGTGGTTAAGTACGTTAGACACTTTATTGCAGAGCAATACTCGGCAATATCTTTCTGTAGTCCTGATCAAGAGATCGTGGTTATTTTTGGAGGTGTAAGTGAAGAAGAGTTGGTAAAGCAAAACCAAAGTCTTCTTGATAAACTCTGTAATGAGCAAAAAGAGGCAGGCTTATTCTATTTGGCTATGGGCAAGCCGGTTTATGAGATTGATAAGCTAGAAGAAAGTTTTGCGATTGCTAGGGAACATAGCCTTCTGCAGATATATTCAGAACCAAATGTGCTGATCTCAGATAAAGAAATAATTGATCATCAGGAGGAGTTAAAACGGCAGCAGGAATTTAAGGGGAATATTGTTAAACAACTAATGAATGCAGAGGAAGAACCTTTAGAACTGATTGATTGTTATCTTAAGGATTTAACAAAGAAATCAAATGTTATCTCGCCCCTAGTGATAAAAAAGTATGCACTGGATTTAATTTCTTATATCCATTATTCACTACAACCCGAGGATTTCTCCCTTTATACAGGTGTTGTCGAACGAATGTTTTATAGCTCGGATATCGCGCAGATAAGGGTCATTATAACCGAATATTTTTATGAATTAATCCTGACCATTCATAACCATGTTCATTTACGAAGTCCGATCGTACAAAATGTGCTTCAGTACACCCATGCCCATTATGTCCAAGGGCTATCATTAAAAACACTAGGGCAGCAGTTTCATGTAAATGCTATTTATTTGGGACAATTATTTCAAAAAGAAGTAGGGGTCGTCTATTCTGAATATCTGAATCGCTATCGATTGGAAAAAGCAAAAGAATTACTGAAAACCACCCATTTTAGGGCTGGAGATATTGGGAAAAAAGTAGGGTATTCTGATACCACTTATTTTTATAAGCAATTTAAAAAAATGATTGGCACGACACCGAGTGAGTGGAGGAAAATTTAAAAGAGTGAAGGTGAAATCTATGGGAAAAGTATTCGAAGAACAAAATATCCACTATCGTTTTCCTGAAAACTTTTGGTGGGGAAGTGCAGCATCCGGTCCACAAACGGAAGGCGCAGCACTGAGTGCTGGAAGAAAACAAAGTATTTGGGATTATTGGTACGGCATCGAGCCCGAATGTTTTCATAATGGAGTTGGCCCAGAGCATACATCGGATTTCTATCATCGATTTAAACAGGATATTCAGCTAATGAAGGAGACGGGCCATAACTCATTTCGGACCTCAATTCAATGGTCACGATTAATTCCGGATGGCACAGGGGAAATAAATGAGGAGGGCGTTTCCTTCTACAATCAAGTCATTGATGAGTTATTGGCTAATGACATTGAGCCGTTTATTAATTTGTATCATTTTGATATGCCAATGTGCATGCAGGAAAAAGGAGGCTGGGAAAGCAGGGAGGTAATCGATGCCTATGTAAATTATGCACAAAAATGCTTCCGCTTATTTGGTGACCGTGTGAAATATTGGTTTACATTTAACGAACCGATTGTGCCTGTCGAGGCAGGTTATTTATATAATTGGCATTATCCTAATGTGACAGATTTTAAACGTGGGGCAGTTGTTGCACATCATACCATTGTTGCCCATGCAAGGGCGGTAGAGGCATTTAAGGAATTGAATCTTGATGGCAAAATTGGTATCATTCTAAACTTAACTCCAACTTATCCAAGAAGCAGGGATGCGGAGGATGTAGCCGCAGCGCATATTTCAGACCTATTCTTTAATCGTAGTTTTCTTGACCCTGTCACAAAAGGGAACTATCCAAAGGACTTAGTTGATATTTTACTAGAAAGAGATTTGCTTCCAACCATAGAAACCGGTGATTTGGAAGTTATTAGAGATAATCCTATTGATATTTTAGGAGTTAACTACTACCAACCGCGCCGCGTTAAAGCCAAAGAGGAGTCTGAGCCTGAAAATGCACCGTTTATGCCGGAACATTTATTTGATCCTTACATCATGCCAGGGCGGAAAATCAATCCACACCGTGGATGGGAGATTTGCGAAGAAGTTATCTATGACATAATGGTCGATCTTCGTAAAAATTATGGTAATATTCCCTTTTTCATCTCAGAGAACGGTATGGGGGTTGAAGGCGAGGAGAAGTTTCGTAACGAAGAGGGATTTATTGAGGATGAATACCGGATTGAGTTTGTGAAGGAACATTTAAAATGGGTGCACAAAGGAATTGAGGAAGGGGCCAATTGCCTTGGGTATCATATCTGGACATTTATGGATAACTGGTCATGGACAAATGCTTATAAGAACCGCTATGGATTGGTAGAGGTAGATTTAAAAAATGGTTTGGAAAGAACCATTAAGAAATCCGGCAGATGGTATAAACTGTTAGCAGAGAACAATGGGTTTTAATCCTATCGAAATTAATAAAATATAAATAATTCCATGAATCAAAAACGTACCAACCTATGAAGTGGTACGTTTTTTTCTATGTATATATCAATCTTTCCTTGATCCACAGTGTTCTTTATTTTAACCAATGAATCTATGTTTTTACCAATAGGATGGACAGTAAAGTACTGCTAAAATGATGGAAAGGCTTACATCAATGTCGCTTAGGGCATTAAACGAATCTTTTATGTATAAAAGGACGGTGAAACTTATTAGTCATTCATTCGCGTGATGCATTACACAGAGAGTCATTTGTAAGGGTGCCATTGGTTAGAACAGAGTGAGATTAATTTACTTCTTTTGTCGCAAACTACAGCAGTTTATAAATAAGGGAGGAAAAAGAATGTTTTCTCGATTGGGAAGAATAAAAAAAACATTAATCGTAACACTTTCTATGCTTCTTATCTTTCAGATTAGCTTTTCATCTACGGCTTTGGCAGGGGACACTCTACCGTATACAGGCAAAAGTGCAACTGGATTAAATCAGCCTACACAGCATGGGTATACAGCAAATGACATTATCGAATGGGACCCGAAAACGGATAAATATGCCGAAATGCTAAGGGCGAAAGTACCATTACAAGAAAGAATTGAACCGTTTGCCTCTACACAGGCAAACCCTGAATTGAGCCAGGAAACACAAATGTTTAATCTTGCTGGTGATTATGGGAATTCCTTTATGGATAGTACGGCCTATACGAATAAATTTGGGGAATACACGTTTCCATTCTGGCAGTATACAGACTATTATTCCTACTGGCACGGAATGGCGTCGGCGGATGTTCCGAGAGACTTATATAATCCTAGCCTACCGTGGTATGAAAGATGGTTTGAATTTGGTGTATTAAACATTCCAAATCCTGCTTACACAAATGCCGCACATAAAAACGGGGTAAAATCTCTTGCCGTTATTTTCTTCTCAAGCAATGACAGGGGACCTCAAACCTATACACAAATGTTTGTTAAGGATGAGAATGGAAATTTCCCTGCTGCTGAAAAATTGATTGAAATTGCTGGTTATTTTGGTTTTGATGGTTATTTCTTTAACCAAGAAGAGATTACCGGGGTAGCGGTCGAGGATATCCCTACATATAAAGAGTTTTTAAAGGTGTTGAGAAATAGTGGTTTATATGTCCAGTGGTATGATTCCGTCCATAATGAAACTGGCAAAACGAGATACGAAAATGAGTTTACTGAGGTTAATAGTCCTTTTTTAAAGGACCCACAATATGGCGATCTTGCCCATTCAATTTTCTTAAACTACCTTTGGAATAATGACAAGATAAAAAATTCTAAAGCACATGCAGAGAGTTTAGGTTTAGATCCCCTTGAAACGGTATTTGCAGGTGTTGAGGCTGGCGGCGACCGATTTAAAAAACACCGGAATGATTTACGAAATAATTTAGATGAAAGTGGAAAACCGATGAATAGTATTGCAATGCTTGGCTCCGACTTTACACATCACGGATTAGATGAGGACCTTGGCGGAGAAGATACGATGCGGAGGAATAACAGCGATTATCAATGGATGTCGTTCATTCGTGATCGTGCATGGTGGACTGGTCCGAATCAGGACCCAACCCGTACTGGCAGAAATGCAGACGTTGACCTGTCTGATGTAGCAGCAAAAGGAGACAACTGGGATGGCGTTGCTGCATATATAGCGGAACGAAGTGTTATTCAAGGCTCCAATTTTGTATCCAATTTTAACATTGGCCGTGGGTTGGCCTATTATGTCGATGGAAAGGTCAGCAATTCTGAAGAATGGTCCAATATTAATATTCAGGATATTCCTATTACTTGGCAGTGGTGGATTGATACGACAGGTACACCACTACAGGTAGATTTTGATTTTGGTCCTAACTACAATGCAGGTCCACGCTACGATTATGAAAAGGTAGGTGCCTATAACGGAGGTAACTCGCTTGTAGTTAACGGTACATTAGATGCTGAAAACTACCTACGCCTCTATAAGACCGATTTGCAGGTAAAAGAGGGTTCCGAATTCTCACTTACGTATCAGAAAACCTCACAAGATGACACATCCGTTATGAGTATCGGTTTACACTTTAAGGACTCTCCTGAAGAGGTAGTAAAACTGGCAGTATCCAACTCGGGTAAACGGACCGATGGCTGGGTAACAGCAAAAATTGACTTATCTCAATATGCAGGTAAAGAGATTGCTGCATTTGGGCTAGTTTTTGAAAATGGCGATGTAGCGGTTGATGAGTACCAGATGAATATTGGGCAAGTAAAGATTACCGATGGATCGATTGCAAAACCAGAGGCACCAACCGGTCTGCAGATAACAAAAGCTCTCCGCGATTCCAATGAAATGTATATTTCATGGGATTTAAAAGGATATGATGAAGTCAATCAATACAATATCTATAATAACGGAGCTTATGTTGGTGGGATTTATGATGAAGTGTTTTATATCAAAAACCTGAAGGGATTATCAGGTGAGGTTTCTGTGACAGCCGTGAGTCAAGATGGTCAAGAAAGTGATCCTGCGGTTGTTCATTACGACTTAACTAAAGGAGTTCGTAACATTAAAGCTACCCAAACGGATAAGGGTGATATGGTAGTATCGTGGGAGAATCCTAAGGATGTCAATGGAAAGACTACTATAAATATTTCTACAGATTACGATTATGCCAAAGAAGTCAATAGGATTGTCACTGTTAGCAAAGGCAAAACAGAAGTAAAACTATCCAATATGCCAATTAACGGGGATAAATATCATTTGAAAATAAAAATTAACAGCCATGACTGGATAAGCTACCAGGGCACGTTTATTGACAAATATATAGAAGCATATTCGGCAGAAAAAGTCACAATTGAAGGGAATTCCGTTACGTGGGAGTTACCTGAAGCAAGAGATTGGCATTACCTGTATATTTATGAAAATGGAGAAGCCAAAACGTTTAATACAACTTACAGTCAAGGACGCAAACCTTATATTATTCGCGGACGCACACATTTAAATGAGCTCACATTCCAAACTCAATCAACGGACAGTATCCTTGAATTTGTGATGGAAGACTATACTGGCAATAGAGTCAGTACTGTTGTCAGAATTACCTTGGATGAGATTTATGGTGTAATCAACGGATTGGTTGAGAAAGAGGAATTGGCCGAAACAGCCGGCAAACAGTTAACGGGAACATTGAAGAGTGCGAAAAAACATTATGACAGCGGTCGCATGAAGCAAGCGGCAACTCACTTGGAAAAATTTAAGGATACCATTGACCGTAACCAAGTGAAAGATGTTTCTGAAGACACAAAGAATATGTTAAAAGCTAGTGCGGACTATTTACTAAGAACATGGTCGGAATAAACGGCTGCTAGCGTACGTTAAGTAAAGATTACTATGGTGTAGTATGGCAGATACAAAAATGGTCTGCCATACTCTGTATTTTTTAAGATTAATAGCTTGGGAGGAAACGACTTTGACATTGCAGACAATTCAGCGATTTATTCAATATTTATCAAATCACGAAAATCTGGAATCCATCCAGATCCAAGATTGGCGCGCAAAGCGCGGCAAATATATAGAGCCGGAAAAATATGAATTCGAATCTGAGGAACCCCTACTTATTAATGAAGGTGATTGGTTAGTCGATTCAGGCACAACCATGTTTTTGGAAAAAGAGGTATCAATCCCAATTGAATGGCGGTATCGACCAATGGGACTAACTTTTCTACCCGGTGCCAAGGGTCTTAGGACTCTTCATGAGGCATTGGTTTCGTTAGATGATATGCCTTATCATGGAATTGACCGTAACCGAAGCTATGTTCCTTTTCCGGAGAAAGCGTGGGGGAAAGAAAAAATCAACATTAAAATAGAACTATTTAACTATGCTGGCCAAACGCAAGACGAGTTAAATTATCAGAATGAACCAGCCGAATTTGATCCTCCCCCCCTCACCCTTCTTAAAGGAAGCATTGATCTTCCGAACACGGCTGTCCAAAGTCTGTTGGCAACTGTGAAGGCCTACTATGAGACGGCTAAATTACTGCCAGAAGGTGATATGGGAAGATTCAAAATCATCGATTCTTTGACAGAGGCAGAAAAAATAATCCTGATTGAAAAGCCAGAGGCTTTATTAAATAGTTCATGGGTTGAAGGTATAGAAGAAGGTATCAAGAAAAAGCTATCCGATTTGGCAGGCAACACCCATGGCCAAATCTTAATGGTAGGTCAGTCCCATATTGATCTTGCATGGCTTTGGCCAGTAAAGGAAGCCATTCGCAAGTGCAGCAGGACCTTTTCGACGATGAGTACCCTGCTGGAGGAGAATACAAACTTCACCTATGCACAGAGTCAGCCCCAAGCCTATGCTTTTGTAAAGGAACATTACCCTGAAATCTATAACAGAGTGAAAAAGCATATTGCTGAGGGGCGCTGGGAGGTTGTCGGAGGTATGTGGGTTGAGCCTGATTTAAATATGCCATCAGGTGAATCTTTAGTCCGTCAGTTATTATATGGGATGAAATTTTACAAGGATGAATTCGGGGTCCAGCCTAAAATTGAGTGGCTTCCGGATACATTTGGTTATTGTGCATCCCTGCCGCAATTATTAAAAGGTGCTGGAATTGACTATTTTATGACAACAAAAATGAATTGGAATGATACCAATTCATTTCCTTATGATTTATTTTACTGGGAAGGTATCGACGGAACTAGGATTCTCTCATATTTGAACCATGGATTAAATGAATATACGCATCCTCAAGAAATCCATGACCACTGGAATAGCTTTAAGCAAAAGAATGTCTATCCTAAACAAATGCTTCTTTATGGACATGGGGATGGTGGCGGCGGTGTTACACAAGAAATGATTGATTATATTGACCGTTCGGCCTCACTACCTGGCCTGCCAGAAGTGATAAACAGTACAGCACACGAATTTTTTGATGGGATCAGCGAGGTAAACACACAACTCCCTACATGGGTTGGAGATATGTATCTCGAGCTTCATCGCGGAACATACACAACACTTGCCCGGAATAAGAAATGGAATCGTAAGGCGGAAGTCCTTTATCGAGATGCAGAAATTTGGAGCAGTTTAGCTGTACACTTCGCTGGAGCAAACCTTCCTTCGTCAATGGAAGAAGGGTGGAAATTGCTTCTTCTAAACCAATTCCACGATATTATTCCAGGCTCATCCATTCCAGAGGTATATGTGGATTCAGAGTCTGATTACAAGAAAGTTTTTGAATACGGGGAAAAGACGAGAAAGGAAGCTTTGCAGGCATTGGAGAAACAAATAGACACCAATGGTGACGGGTTACCAATCGTCCTATTTAATAGTTTATCCTGGAAGAGATCTGAAACAGTAAAAATTGTTGGCGGACCTGAATTAGTAGGAAAGGGAGCAGTAAATCTGGATGGTGAAGAACTTCCAGCGGACTTTATTCAAAAGGGGGATGGCCAAATCGAATTAACTGTTTACGTTCCTGATATTCCAGAACTAGGCTATGTAGTCATATGGCTAAAAGATTTGGAGAAACAAGTCATCGAAGAGCAAGAGGATATAGGCCGCGAGTGGGAAACAGAATATTATCTGGTCGAATGGAATGAAAAGGGGGAAATCTCCCGTCTATATGATAAAAAAGCCCAGCGTGAAGTCACATGCAATGGCGGAGCCGCTAACGAGTTCCAGCTATTCCATGACCGCCCGATGCTTTGGGATGCATGGGATATCGATCCCAAATTTGAAGATCAGCCTGCGGAGAAGGTTGTCCTTCTTGAACAAGGCATCCGAACAGGGGCAACGAAGGACGTCATTTGGTTTAAATGGCAGTTAGCACAATCAACCATTGAACAAGATATGGTTTTATACCACCACAGTAGGCGAATTGATTTCCAAACAAGAGTCGATTGGCGGGAGGATCACAAATTATTGAAGGTCGCTTTTCCTGTCGATGTGGTTAGTAATAAAGCCACGTTTGAGATTCCGTTCGGATCGGTTGAAAGAGCAACACATTCAAATACTAGCTGGGAGCAAGCACAGTTTGAAGTATGCGGCCATCGCTTTGCCGATCTTTCTGAACACAATTATGGAGTCAGTTTATTGAATGATTGCAAGTACGGGTATGACGTGAAACAAAATGTTCTGCGCTTATCATTGTTACGGGCACCAAAATGGCCTGACCGGGGGGCAGATCAGGGGAATCATGAATTTACCTACTCCCTTCTTCCGCATGAAGGTGACTGGAGAGATGCTGATGTAGTCAAGAGAGGGTATGAGTTGAATCACCCAGCTGTTGTTTTCCGTACTTCAGCCCATGAGGGGAGTCTTCCAAGTTCATATTCCTTTATTAAGACAGAGTCTAAACAGGTCATTCTTGATACGGTTAAGCAGTCAGAGGATGGTACGGGGCTTACGCTTAGAATGTATGAATCCAGCGGGGGCAGAGAGAAAGTTCAATTATCTATGTCAGGGCAGGTTCATTCCGCATATGAAACCAATCTGTTGGAAGAGAAACCGGTGGGAATTTCGGTACAAGGGAATAAACTAACTACATCACTGAAGCCATTTGAGGTAAAAACGATTCTATTAACCTAGTACAGTGGGGTAAGTTTGAAAATACTACAATAGTTAGGTGGAAAAATGGAACATTATAATACTGCAAACGAAAAAATAGATGATCAAGTAGAGACGTTACTGGCAGGCATGACTTTAAAGGAAAAGGTTGGACAGGTCAACCAAAAATTATATGGTTGGGAAGTCTACAGAAAAACTGACACCGGATACGAACTAACGGAGAAGTTTAAAGAGCATGTTCAACGGTGGGATGGGATCGGAGTCCTTTATGGGTTATTCCGTTCCGATCCTTGGTCATCAATCAATTTTGAAAATGGGATTGCCAAAGATTCAAGTGCCGAAGTGGCTAATATGATTCAACAATATGTAAAGGAACATACCAGGTTGGGGATTCCTGTCCTTCTTTCCGAAGAGTGCCCCCATGGTCATCAAGGATTAGATAGCATGATAACTCCTGTAAACTTGGGAATTGGTGCGACGTGGAATACCGAATTACATGAAAAACTGATAGCAGCTGTTGCAAACGAAATCAGAGCAAAAGGTGCTCATTTAGGACTTGTATCGACATTGGATATCCTTCGGGATCCTAGATGGGGAAGATCGGAAGAGTGTTTCAGTGAAGATCCATATCTTACTTCTCGATTAACAGAAGCGGTTGTAAAAGGGATGCAAGGGGAAGAAAGTGATATCATTCCGGAAGGTAAAATGATTGCTGTTCTTAAACACTTTACAGCTCAAGGTAATGGAATAGGGGGGCATAATGCAGCCCCTGCATCGATAGGAGAAAGAGAATTAAGGGAGATTCATCTTCCGCCAATGAAAGCAGCTATTAAATTAGGAGCTCTTGCTTGTATGGCTGCTTATAATGAAATTGATGGAATCCCATGTCATGCTAATGGGTATCTTCTCAACCAAATCCTACGCAAGGAATCAGGATTTAAAGGGGCTGTAATGGCAGATGGTTGTGCACTAGACCTTTTAGTCCCATTAACACAAAGTCAGGAAGCAGCTGCTGCGCTGGCTCTAGAAAATGGGGTAGATATAAGTCTTTGGGACAACGTGTATACTACTTTAGAAAAAGCCATTGGAGAAGGTCTTGTCAGTGAAGAAAAGCTGGACGATGCAGTTAGAAGGGTTTTGACACTTAAATTTAAAATGGGTTTATTTGAAAATCCTTTTATAGAAACAAAAACCCCAATAAGTCAGGAACAAGCACAAAAAATCAATCTTGAGTCGGCACGGCAGTCAATTGTCTTGTTAAAAAATCAAGGGATATTACCAATAAAAGGGAGTAATAAAAAAATAGCAGTTATTGGACCTAATGCAGACTCTGTTTATAATCAGCTAGGAGATTATACACCGTTTCAACAAGAAGGTAAAGTTGTCACTGTTCTACAGGGGATTACTGAATTAGCAAATGATGCAGAAGTTGCTTATGAAAGAGGATGCGGCATTCGTTCCCTAGATACGGAAGGGATCGAAAAGGCAGTTCATCTGGCTAACAGTTCGGATGTTGCCGTCGTCGTTTTAGGTGGTTCTAGTGCAAGAAATTTTGATGCACAATTTGACCTTAATGGTGCTGTAATCAATACAACCGGAGAAGAAGAAATGGATTGTGGTGAAAATGTTGACGTAGCTAATTTAGAATTAGGTGGCCAGCAACTACACCTACTACAGCGAATCATCCAGACTGGAACACCAACTGTTGTTGTCTTGATACAAGGAAGAGCGCATGCCATTCCGTGGGTGGCGGAAAATGTCCCAGCTGTTTTAAGTGCATGGTATCCAGGACAAATGGGTGGCCAGGCAATAGCAGAGGTTTTATTTGGAAAAGTCAATCCAAGTGGAAGATTGCCTGTTTCAATTCCAAGATCCTCCATGCAAATTCCTGTATTTTATAATCACAAGGAGGGTGGATACAAGAGAGATTATTTTGATATGTCCGGGAAGGCATTATTTCCTTTTGGATATGGCCTTTCGTATACTACATTCACGTATGATAATCTTCGTTGCTCTATTCAGTCCATCCCAGTTTGTAAACTCTTAGCGGGGGAAACATTCAAAATTATGGTTGAAGTCACCAATAAAGGGGACCGTGATGGCTATGATGTAATACAGCTTTATATAAAAGGAAAGGGTTCAAGTATAACGAGGAGAGTAAAGGAATTAAAAGGATTTAAGAAGATTTGGATTGCAGCAGGAGAAACAAAAGAAGTAATGTTTGAACTGGGGACGGAAGAATTGGAAGTATTTAGCAGCCAAAATAAATATAGGATCGAGGAAGGATGTATTGAAATTGAGGTTGGAAATCCTATCGATTTTGTAAGTGCCGACTTAATAATTAGCTAATTAATTCCGGTTCACTTGGAACCACTGAGTATAAGGAGAAAAAAGTAACAATTAAAAAGAGCCAATTGTCTTGGGGAAATTAAGTTATCCAGGATCCGTGGAATCTATCAAAATAACAGGGGAAGTGGCAGATATGGAGAAGTATCTTCTAGGGATTGATTTGGGAGGAACTAACCTAAGAATTGCGGTTGTAACTTCTGAAGGTCAGTTAATGGAAGAAATAAATATAAAAACAGAAAGTGATAAAGGACCAAATTATATAATCGGTCAAATGATTCAGCATTGCGAGAAAATCCTACAAGACCGAAATATCGAAGCAATTGGAATCGGGTCCCCGGGCCCATTAGATGTGAAACAGGGATTAATCCTGAGTCCAAACAATTTACCTGGGTGGGATAATATTCCAATAGTATCTATGTTAGAAAAGGCTTTGAATAAAAAGGTTTATCTTGATAATGATGCAAATGCAGCTGCACTTGCAGAAGCCATCATTGGTGCTGGGGAAGGAAAAGAGTCTGTTTTTTATATTACTGTTAGCACAGGAGTTGGCGGAGGGTTTGTATTCCGCAAGCAATTGCTTCAAGGTGCACACTTCTGTGCAGGTGAAATAGGCAATTTAATTGTAGATTGTGAGGGACCGTCACATCATGCCTTGAATGTTGGTGCCTTAGAAACACTGGCAAGTGGAACTGCAGTTAAGCAGCGTGGAAGAGAACAACTAAGGATTACAGGCCATGCAGGTGAGGTAATTGAGATGGCAATGAATGGGAATGAGGAAGCAGGAAATATTGTCGATCAAATGATAGTCTCATTGGCAAAAGGCATTGCGAATATTGTTCATACTGTTGATCCACACATCATCGTTCTTGGTGGTGGAGTTATGCAGTCAAAAGACTATATTATGCCACTCCTTCTAGAAAGGGTTAATGACTTTTTATATCCACAGCTGCAGCATAAAGTTGAAATTGTAGATGCTTCATTAGGTACAAAGGCTGGTGTCATTGGAGCTGCTCTGCTTACTCAACAAGCATCTTTTTAGTAACAGGAGGGCTGACCATGAATTCTTATATGGTATTTGATATAGGTGGTACCTTTATTAAGTATGCAGTAATGAACGAGCGCGGATTGAAGCTGGAAGGCGGAAAGATCCCTACTCCGCAAGAAGGTTTAGAGAGTTTTCTGGAGACGATTACCGAAATCACCAATGAATATCGACAGGGCTTTGAAATTGAAGGGATTGCTATTAGTTCACCAGGTGCGGTTAATGTGATAAATGGATATATCGGTGGGTCAAGCGCAATCCCATATATCCACGGTATTAGTTTGACAGAATTGATAAAGGAGCGGACCGGTCTGGATGTGTCGATTGAAAATGATGCGAACTGCGCTGCATTGGCAGAGGGGTGGATTGGAGCAGCAAAAGAAATAGATTACTATATTTGTATAGTAATAGGCACAGGCATTGGCGGTAGTATCGTGATGAATCATACCGTTTTACGTGGTGCCACCTTACAAGGGGGCGAGTTTGGCTATATGATTATGGGCGACCCGTTGAGGAATCCCCTAAAATCAACCTGGAGCCTAGTTGCCTCAACAAATGCTCTAGCCAAAGAGGCGGAACATAAGAAATCCTTGGAAAATGGGACCTTGAACGGGGAAAAGGTATTCCGGATGGCTGAAGAGGGTGATCCCATTGCAAAAGAATGCATTACTCTTTTTTACAAGAGGCTTGCAGCTGGTATCTATAATATAAAATACGCACTTGACCCAGAGAAAATCCTAATCGGCGGGGGGATCAGCAAACGTCCGGATGTAATTGAAGGCATTAATAATGAGCTAAAACTATTAAAGAATGAGATCTCTACACCGGATATTAGTGTTGAACCTTGTCAATTTGATAATGACGCTAACTTGATAGGGGCTTTACATCACTTTTTAACCAGAAAATAAGATACTAAGCGTAATAAAAATTCAGTTAACACTGAATATTGAAAGACATGAACAAAATTCACTGGAGGTTTTTTCCCGATGGAACCATTATTATTAAAACCAATTTTTAAAGAGAGGATTTGGGGTGGTACCGCGTTACAAACGGAATATGGGTATGAAATTCCATTCCAAAATACTGGGGAATGCTGGGCAATTTCTGCGCATTCTAATGGACAATCTGTTGTCGAGAATGGTCCTTTTAAGGGAATGACATTAGACAAACTTTGGCAGGAACACCCCGACTTATTTGGTAACCCCGAAAGCGTGGTGTTTCCTTTATTAACAAAGATATTGGATGCGAATATGGATTTATCAGTACAGGTACATCCAAACGATGCTTATGCAATGATAAATGAAAATGGTGATTTAGGAAAAACAGAGTGCTGGTATATTCTTGATTGCAAACAGGATGCTCAAATGATTTTTGGCCATAATGCTAGTTCTAAAGAAGAGCTAGTTAAGCAAATCGAGGAAGGTAAATGGGACGAACTACTTCGTAAAGTGAAAATCAAGCCAGGTGATTTCTTTTATGTGCCAAGTGGAACGATTCATGCTCTTTGTGAAGGAACCCTTGTCTTGGAAACCCAGCAAAGCTCGGACACTACTTACCGGATGTACGACTATGACCGTAGGGATGCCGAGGGGAATTTACGTGAACTTCATTTAGAAAAGGCAATTGAGATAACGAATGTTCCACATGAAGATATGGGGTTTACCCCACATGTTGAGGAACTTGAAAATGTTACGATTACTACTTTTGTCGAGTCAGAGTTTTTTTCCGTATATAAATGGGATGTACATGGAGATGCCATGTTCTCATTCAATGAATACTATTTACTTCTAAGTGTTGCAAATGGTGAAGGAACCCTTTTACATAATGGAGAAGAATATAATTTGAAAAAGGGTATGCATTTTATTATCCCAGTTGGATTTGGTGAGTTTGAAATCAGCGGGAAATGCCAACTAATTGTTTCTCATCCTTAGTATCAACTAACTGTAATGCGAAAATAACTAACTGCTTGCTGTTGAAAAATCATATAAAGGGAGCACGGTTATGCCTGATTTTACGACAAATGACCTACAATCTGAAAAATTCAAACGATATTCTCCCATACCATGGGAAGTGAGGGATGAGTCTTCTTAAAGAAATTATTACAAATGAAGTCTCCGGACCTCCTTGAAACCCAAGAGGATCTATTCTACCAAGTAAATGACTTTGCCTTAATGCTACCGGATTATGGCTGAGTGGACTTAGGAAGACAAGGAGGAAGACGCGGAGAAAATATGACCGTCTTTTATAAAAAAAGAACAGTTAGAAATCAGTGATTTTGGATTGAAATGGTCTTCATCGAGGTTATGAAGGACATTTCATCCATGATTTCACTTAGTAATGTCCTTCATTTTATCAAAAATTTGAGTCCCAAACTCACACTATGTTTACCCCTAAATATTTGGCCCGTAAACACGGCTTTCAATTGATTTTGATTCACCTTTTAGTCGTTTTGCTAATGTTTCTTTCCAGTTCGCTGCAAGGTGTATGCAGGCTGCAAGTTTGGCTGCTGCCTCTTTATCATCTCTCTTTTCATGCATAACTTCATTGCAACTGGCAATGGTCCATTCAGGGTATGGGCGTTCTATTAACTTAATTTTATCTTGTTCTTTAACAATGCCTTCTTTGATAACGCGGAAGTACCATCCGGTTCGACCACTTTTTTGAATTCGTAGTGCAAAATCGAGTATTTTAAAGCGACGGGCAGGCTTCCAGCACGGCTGACGTGGTTGTGAAACTTGAACCAAAGCCTCACCAACCTCATAAATATCCCCGATGCAAACATTGAATTCATCAAGACCCACAATTGAGAAATTTTCTCCCATTGCTCCTGCGACAATTTGATCATTGTTTAATTCACTTTGCCATTTTTCATAATGGATTGCTGCATAGGCAAGAACGGCTTTTTCAGGTCCGCCGTGATTTTTTAAATCAGCTTGACCATCCCCGGTTAGACCTTCTTTACCAAGCATTACCGGATAATGAATGGGCTCTTTAAAAATACCACTTGTCCATTCTTTATCCATGAGCTTTTTCGCATTTGGGTCACCCATTGTTTTGGGTTTGCCAATAAATAATTGGTTTATGTATGGTTGGTTTTCCATTTCGTTATCACCTCTGGTTTTAGTTTACCATGGTTGAAGAGAGGAATCTGTCCGATTATGGCTTAACGTGTTGGATACTGAAGAGATATTTACTACTTTCTTTTAATTCAAACTATTGAAACGGATAGAGGGGCACTATACTATTAAATTAATAGTTTCTAAAGGTTGTTTTAAATTGAAGGAGGGTAACCATGGATAAGAAAAGAATCATTATGTTAAGTACAGGAGGGAC
>Ga0180215_1000739_pt1 | contig 39172 bp, 35 predicted proteins | sample eDN3rd37CBELigBY_FD_128871 | JGI IMG/M metagenome (GOLD analysis project Ga0180215, IMG submission 128871) | Enriched backyard soil microbial communities from Emeryville, California, USA - eDNA 3rd pass 37_C BE-Lig BY (version 2) (version 2) | ecosystem: Environmental > Terrestrial > Soil >...
ATACATTGAAAGAAAGGCTTTCCCAGGAAGGACTTAAAGTTATCCCGTTTATTACCCAATCTAATGGGGGACTGATGGATATCGAAACGGCAGGAGCTGCTCCTGTGCGAACATTATTTTCTGGACCAGCCGCAGGGGTAATTGGATCTATTAGGGTTGCTGAATCTGCAGGTTTTGAGAACGTTATTACGTTTGATGTTGGTGGAACAAGTGCTGATATCTCAATTATTCAGCAAGGAAAGGCAACATTTACTCAAACAAATGAAATTGCTGGCATACCAATTATGATTCCATCCGTTGCCATCTATTCCATCGGTGCCGGTGGAGGTTCTATCGCATGGATTGATAATGGCGGAATGCTTAAGGTTGGCCCAGAGTCAGTGGGTTCAAGTCCTGGACCAGCATGCTATGGTGAAGGAAATCAAGCAGCTTTAACAGATGCATTTCTTGTTTGTCAATACTTGAATCCGGATCGTTTTGCTGCTGGAAATCTTCCTCTGTACCCGGAAAAATCCGAAAAGGCACTTGGCCAAATTGCAGAGTATTTAAAAACCGGTGTTCAGGAAGCGGCAGATAGGATCATTCAAGTTGCTGTAGCGAATATGTATACAGAGCTTAGCAGTGTGATGGAACAGCAAGGCTTTGACCCGCGGGAATTTAGCTTGCTGGCATTCGGCGGAGCTGGACCTGTGATCGCTAACTTCCTAGCGGAAGAAATTCAAGCGAAGAATATTCTTGTCCCGCCAAGTCCGGGTACCTTATGTGCGCTAGGATCATTAACTTCGGATTTCATTTATGATGCTGTTTCATCCCGTCAGGATCTACTTGAAGAACTAACAGCGGACGAGTTAAAAGCAGATTTTACTCGCCTCTCAATAGATGCTGAACGATGGATAAAGCAGCAAGAACTTTCTATATTAGAAGGGACATCTATTTATTACTCATTAGATGCAAGATACAAAGGACAAGCTTACGAAATTGAGTTGCCAATTTCGATTTCGTGGCTTGACCAGCAAGGTTTTCAAGAAATAAAGGATGCATTCCATCAAATTCACCAGAAGCAGTATGGACACAGTGATCCAAAAACAAGTATAGAAATTATAAACTTACGTGTCCGGATTATTGGTCATACACCGAAACCAGAATTTAGGGAATCATTAAAGGAAGAGACTACAGTACCAGCTGTTACCTCAAATAGAAAAATTATGATTAAAGGAAAAGAATATGTTGCTGGAATTTATTTGCGAACAGATTTAGCATACGGACAGCGTGTGGCAGGTCCTGCTATCGTAGAACAGGATGATACAACAGTTGTCATTCTCCCTGATTGGTTTGGAGAAATAGATGCTGCAGGAAACTTAATCATCGCGCGAATGGAGAGTGAACAATAATGCGCACGGATCCCGCACAATTAGAAATAATAAGAAGTTATTTTAATGCAATTGCTTCTGGAATGGGGCATGTTATTGAACGGACCTCTTTTACGACTTTTGTTAAAGAGTCAGCAGACTTTGCCACTGCTTTAGCAACTCCAGATGGGGAATTTTATGTATATCCTAAAACGGTTGGAGTAACCATTTTTATGGGCCTAAGTTTAAAACGTGCAATTGAAGCATGCGGACCTTTTGAACCGGGTGATATTGTTATAACAAATGATCCTTATACAACGGATGGGTTAGCGACACATTTACCTGATGTTCATGTTTTTAAACCTATATTTAAAGGTGGCGAAATCATTAGCTACGCATGGGCGTTTGTTCACGTAAGTGATGTCGGTGGACTTGTCCCTGCCAGCATTTCACCTACTGCAACAGATGTTCACCAAGAAGGGCTAAGAATTCCTCCTGTAAAAATATATAAAGCAGGAAAGGAGAATAAAGAGGTTGTAGCCTTTTTAAATGCCAATAGCCGAGTACCCCACTTAAATTATGGGGATATCAATGCGATGATTGCTGCAGTGAACACTGCGGAAATTCGCTTGCTGGATATGGTGGAGAAATTTGGCGTTGGTGCAGTAAAGGATGGGATGGAGGACCTGCTTGAACAAGCGGAGATGAGAGCTGGGAATATTATTCGTGATATCCCTGATGGAACTTACTCTTTTGCTGATTATTTGGATGATGATATGGTTTCTGATGTTCCCATTCGTCTTGCGGTCACCGTCACTATTAAGGATCGAAAAATCACTTTAGATTTTTCTGATTGTGATCCCCAGGTTGAAACAGCCTTTAATCTTGTCACAAATGGAAGTAAACATTCCTTTCTATATCAAGGGTTAATTAACTATATCATTAGTACAGATCCATTTATTCCAGTAAATGGTGGGATAACAAGGCCGATAGAGGTAATTGCCCCAAAAGGAACATTAGTTAATCCGGAATATCCAGCTGCAGTCGGGATCCGTCATTCGATCACTATGAGAATGTATAATGTCATTTTAGGTGCATTAGCCAAAGCTTTACCGGATATGGTTCCTGCCGCTGGTGCCGGTCAGTCTGCGATAGTCGTCTTATCCACACCTGATGAATCAACTGGTTCAAGAAAAATAGCTGTGGTTGAACCAATGGGCGGCGGTGGCGGAGGCCAGTTTGATATGGATGGTGTTGATGGAATCGACCATGCTTCAGGCTTTTTAAAAAATACCCCAATTGAAAGTCTTGAACAGCATATAGACATCTTTGTAAAAAAATACGAAATTTTGAAGGACACTGCTGGAGCGGGATTACATCGGGGCGGTCATGCGATTCAGCTCGATTTTGAAATCGTTAAACCTGAATCCATCGTAACAGCTCGTGGAATGGAAAGAATTCGCTTCCAACCGTGGGGGCTGGCAGGAGGACAAGCAGGATCTCATGGATACGTAAGACTTAACCCAGATACAGAGAATGAAAGACAGTTGCCGAAAATTGAGATTTTGCGTCCTGAAAAAGGACAAGTTGTTAGCATTACTTCTCCAGGCGGGGGAGGATGGGGAAATCCTCTTGAACGGGTTCCTGAACTTGTCGTAGAAGAAGTAAAATCAGGATTGTTAAGTATTGATCTAGCTAAAAAACAATACGGTGTAGTAATCATGGTAACTTCGGCTGGGACATTTAAATTGAATAAAGATGAAACAGAAAATTTGCGTAAAACGATGGCAAAAGAAAAACAGTCTGGCTGGGATTTTGGTTCGGCAAGAGAAAGATATGAAGCTGTGTGGTCACCAGAAGCAAGCACGATTTTGGCTAAATTGCTCTTAAGGCTTCCGGCCAATCAGCGCTCTCATTATAAACACTTAATTCATCAGTATTTTGCTGATGCTGATCAGGAACTTAGCCGTGAAACAGTAGAGAAAATCTTTTTAAAATTAACAGACATTGATGGGGTGAGTGACAATGAAAAAGAATAAACTTTCATTAGCTTTGATTATTTCAATCGTAATGGCGCTTTTACTGACTGCTTGCGGAGGTGCTGGAAACGAGAATGAGTCTGCTAACAATAGCGAAGAACCAAAAGAAACAGATCAAGTAGTTGTCGGTGTATATGGGGGTGCTTGGGAAGAACAGATTCGTCCAAGCCTTGAAAAATTCAAAGAAGAAACTGGGGTAAGTGTGGAAGTTGTAGCTGGAGCAGATGCTGAGTGGTTTACAAAGTTACGAGCTTCAAACGGCAAAAATCCACAGTATGATTTATTGATTTTGCAGCCAGATACCATCCAACGTGCTGTTGCTGCCGATTTGCTCCTTCCGCTTGATGAGGAAAAGGTTCCAAACTTAGCGGATCTTTATCCTTCAGTGCAGGACCGTTTGACATATAATGATAAACAATATGCAGCTGGGTTTAGTATGGGACAGCTTGGGCTTGCTTACCGGAAAGACCTTGTTCCAGTTGAGCCTACAAAGTGGTTAGATTTATGGAACCCTGAATATAAGGGACATGTAGCTATTTCTTCACCAAGTTATTCTGCCGGGCTGCAATTTTTCTCAGGTCTTGTAAATGCCCTGGGAGGAGAAGAAAAAAATGCAGAAGATGTTGAAGCAGCTTTTACTAAGCTTAATGAGTTAAAGCCAAGCATTGTGGCATACCCCGATAATCCCGGAACTATACAAACATTGCTTGAAAGAGGAGAAGCTTGGGTCGTTCCTTTCTGGGATGGGCGTGTTTTCGCACTCCAAGAATCTGGTCTGGATTTAGGTTTTGTTTACCCAGAGGAAGGGGCGGTTGCAGCTGCTGCTAGCTGGGCGATAACAAAAGGAAGCCCGAATGAAGCAAATGCATATAAATTGCTGAATTATCTTATCAGCCCTGAAGTACAAGGAGAGTTTTCGAAGCAGTCTTATTATGGAATGACTAACAAAAATGTTGAATACAGTGAAGTTCTAAAGGGAAAAGTTCAAACAGGAGAGCAAGCGTATAGTCAATTAAAATGGGTTGATTATGAAACGGCTACCCCACAATTAAATGATTGGACAAATCGTTGGACACAGGAACTTGGTGGCAAGTAATGAGCAAAATTAAAATTGATCAAGTAAGTCGTCATTTTGATGAGAATGTGGCGCTTGCAGAAGTTAATTTAGAAGTTCAGGAAGGGGAGTTCTTCTCCCTTCTTGGCCCTAGTGGCTGCGGAAAATCGACGCTCCTAAACATCATTGCTGGATTTTTGGAGCCTACATCTGGATCAGTTTATATTGGCGGAAATGATGTAACAGGCCTTCCTGCTTATCGAAGGAATCTCGGAATGGTTTTTCAGAATTATGCTCTTTTCCCGCATTTGACTGTTTTTGAGAATGTTGCATATGGATTAAAAATTAAAAAACTTTCCCGAAATGAAATCAAGGAAAGAGTTACCGAAGCTCTATCACTTGTCCAGCTTTCTTCATTTGCTGAAAGAAGGCCACATCAGTTGAGCGGGGGACAACAACAGCGTGTTGCGATCGCCCGTGCGATAGCCATTCAGCCATCTGTCCTTTTACTTGACGAGCCATTAAGTAATTTGGATGCAAAGCTGCGAAAGGAAATGCAATTTGAGCTAAGAAATATACAGCAACGTGTCGGGATTACAACCATTCTTGTTACTCATGACCAAGAGGAGGCATTAAGTCTTTCCGACAGGATTGGTATATTAGGAAAAGGCCATCTGCAGCAAGTAGGAAGTCCATTAGAAGTGTATCGTCGCCCGGCAAACCGATTTGTTGCTGAATTTATTGGGCAAGTCAATTTAATTAAAGCGAAGAAGAGTGTCAGTCAAAGCGAGGCTCCTGAAGGCAAAGTATTATATGAAGCGGAAGAGTTTGAGGCAGCTAAAAATAGACCTCTTCAATTGGAAGTTGAAGCTGAATCTGATAGTGAAACCTTGTTTATGCTTCGGCCAGAAAGAATTCATATTTCTTTTATCCCGTTAGAACGCACGGTCAATAATGCTAAAGTTCAATTAAAAGAAATTAGTTATATTGGGAATGCATTACGTCTAAATGTTGAACTAGGCAGCAGAGAGCTCACCATTCATACCCCGGACCCAGTGTTCAATGAACTGCCGAAACCTGGCGATGCTTTCTACATTTATTGGAATTCGGAAGACATTATTCCACTGGAAGCAGGAGAGTAGCATGAGGAAATCTTCCAAAAAGAAAAACCAACTTTTCCATTGGCTGTTGCTTCTTCCAACTCTATTATTTTTAGGTGTATTCCTTGTAGCGCCATTGATTTTTTTAATTGTACTTAGTTTTCGAGATGTCGATAGTATGTTAACCGTTCTCAGTACTTATAGCTTCTCACATTATATAGAAGTTTTCTCTTCTAAAATCTATGTAAAAACAATTATATCTACCATTTGGATGGCATTAATTACAACTTTACTTTGTCTAGTACTTGCCTATCCTGCTGCTTATTTGCTAGTAAGAGCACCTAATAGAAAACTAAGAGCACTGTTTTATATTATGCTAGTTTCACCCCTTCTAACTAGTGTGGTTATCCGTACATTTGCCTGGATTGTCCTGTTAGCACAAAATGGATTAATAAATGAAATATTAATTAAGCTAAATATTATAGGGGAACCACTATCTCTTTTATGGAATATGAGAGCTGTCATAATCGCCTATGTGCAAGTGATGCTTCCATTTGCCGTTCTCCCGATTGCAACTTCCTTAAGTGATTTAAACCCTAATTTGCGGAATGCGTCTATGAGTCTTGGAGCAGGACGTATTCAAAGCTTTTTTAAGGTAACTCTTCCATTGACGATTCCTGGGATGATCACTGGTGCAATCATTGTGTTCTCTTTAGCCGCAGGCAGCTATATTACTCCATTGTTGGTTGGTGGACGGATGCAGCCGATTTTGCCTTTATCGATTTACCAACAAGTCATGCAGGTATTTAATTTGCCTCTTGCTGCAGCTATGTCGATCAGTTTATTGGTCATTGTTTTTATTTTTGTAGGAATACTGGGACTTGTTTTAAAACGATGGGAGACGAGAATGCATGGCTAACAATCATCGTAAAAAACCATTGAAATGGCTTGATTTTTGTATTTGGACGGTAGGGATATTAGTATACCTATTTTTGATATTACCGGTTTTTGTTATTGGGCTTTCGGCTTTTAGTCCAAAGGCCTACCCGGAATTTCCGCCAAAAGAGTTTTCTTTAACTTGGTTTTATGCAGTTTTTGAAAATCCTCAATGGATGGACTCTTTAACTACAAGTGGAATTCTGCTTGTTATTGTTACCCCGCTTACCGTTATTCTGGGAACAATGGCTGCCTATGCATTGGCAAGACTGCAATTCAGAGGGAAGGAAGCTATTCAATCATTTGTGTTATCTCCATTAATGATTCCACAAATTGTCCTGGGAATTGCGCTGTTATATATATTTAATATGATGGGAATCAATGGAAGTATTACGGCTTTAGCAATTGGTCATATTATTATCTGTTTTCCGTATGTAGTAAGAACAGTGGCCGTAAGTGTGTCAAATTTGGATCCACGGTTAGAGCTGGCTTCTATGAATCTTGGGGCAAATCCGGTTCAAACGTTTTTTAACGTTACACTCCCATTAATTAAACCGGGGATTATTGCTGGTGCAGTCTTTTCAACTGTTACATCCTTCGGGGAAATTTCAATTAGTTTATTTGTTTCCTCACCATCCACAGTTACGGTGCCCGTTCGTACATTCAGTTATATAGAGCAAACTTTTGATCCAAGTGTAAATGCCATATCTGTAATATTTATTGCTATTTCGATCATAGCTTTAATAATTATTGAAAAAACAATTGGGTTATCCAAGGTTATGTAAAATACTACCTAACTTACTGAAGAGAAATGAACCTATATTTTGGGTTCATTTCTTTTTTTGTAAAAAAACTTGAGGAAGGAAAATCAAGGAACAGGACTTGGACTTGCGATTGCAAAAAGGATTGTGGAGCTGCATGGCGGAGGTATCTGTGCAGACTATAAAGAAGGCTGGATGACATATAAAGTTGAACATCCACTACACAGATAATGCTCAAATCCAGGTACTCCTCATGGCGTGGAGAACAGTAATAGAACTTATAGGATGCTTTATGTTAATTAGTAATGGATATTTTGTTTTTATGAATATCTTCTGTTCCAGCCTCCAGCGCAGTCTTATAATATAAGCATTTGTGCTCGATGATTTCAATTGTCTTTTTTAGTTCTTCCATTTGTGCTTCCACATTTGCTTTTCTTTCCATAAACATGTCATATCTTTGCTGCAGTGTGGAATCGCCTTCTGAACACCAATCAATGAAATGTTTAATTTCCTTAATAGGCATCCCAGTAGATTTCAAACATTCAATGATTTTTAAAGAGCTGATATCTGATTCTTTAAAAACTCGTGTTCCGCCGGCTGTACGTTCTACAAAAGGCATAAGACCCTCTTTATCGTAGTAACGCAAGGTATAGACAGTAAGATTCAATTCTTTGGCAGCTTCGCTGATAGAATATGTCTTCACCATTTATCTCCTTTCTTAATGAAAGATATAGACCTAGAGTTAACTCTAATATTATGAGACGATTTTTTCAAGGTAATTGCTTAGTTTAAAATTAGATAAGTTAATCGCTTGACCTCGAGTTAACTATAAGGATTAACATTGTTTTACAAGAGAAATGAAGGGATAAAATTAAAACATTAGTATTTCTTTGTTTCCCTGCAGAAAGTAAATTCTCTTGAAAAGTTTAAATTAATGGAGGTTTTTTTATGGTAACTGCTAAAGCACGTGCTGTCGACGGTCCAGATAAACCGTTTCGTGCAGCTGAAATTAAAAGACGCGATCTTGATCTGCATGATGTTTTAATTGAGATTAAATTTGCTGGCATATGTCATTCAGATATCCATACAGCTCACGGTGAATGGGGTCCCGTGAACTATCCGCTCGTACCTGGACACGAGATTGCTGGAATTGTTACAGCTGTTGGACCAAATGTAACAAAACATAAGGTTGGTGACCGGGTGGGGGTTGGATGTATGGTTGACTCCTGCGGTGAATGTGAGAATTGCCGTAAAGGAGAAGAACAATACTGTCTCAAAGGAAATATCCAAACCTATGCTGGTGTTGACAAATACGGAGAACCTACTCAAGGCGGCTATTCTACCCATATTGTTGTACAAGAAGATTTCGTACTTAGTATTCCTGATAACATTGAGCTTGACTATGCCGCACCATTACTTTGTGCAGGTATTACGACATACTCTCCATTAAATCATTGGGGAGCGGGTCAGGGTAAGAAAGTAGCGATTGTTGGTATGGGCGGTCTTGGGCATATGGCTGTCCAAATTGCACATGCCATGGGCGCAGAGGTTACCGTTTTATCACAAACATTGAAGAAAAAGGATGATGGTCTGAAATTAGGCGCTGATCATTACTATGCGACGAGTGACCCTGAAACATTCGAGAAGCTTGCCAGAAACTTTGATTTAATTATTAACACGGTAAGTGCAAAGATTAACCTAAATGCCTATTTAGGACTGCTCACTCTTGATGGCACTCTTGTCAACGTAGGTGCTCCTGCAGAACCGTTATCACTTAGAGTGGGAAATTTAATCGGCCATCGCCGCTCATTTGCAGGATCATTGATTGGAGGAATCCGCGAGACCCAGGAAATGTTGGATTTCTGTGCGAAACATAATATCGCTCCAATGATTGAAGTCATTTCAGCCGATCAAATTGATGAAGCCTATGAACGGGTATTAGCTTCAGATGTGAAATATCGATTCGTTATTGATATCAGCACCATGTGAGTGGCTGTCTCACAATATGTAAAAAGGCACCTCCTAAGTATGATGGGTTCATCATATCGGGGGGTGCTTTTTGTTGATATACGGTGTTGGATTGGGGGATTAACAAAAAAATGTAAGGGTTGTGACTTAATAAGGCTCACTTCTGTCCACCAAAACAGATAAATCTCTAAGAAATTTTGTCAGTGCCATCCCAGGGTCTTCTTCTTTATGATAGATGATAGGAATAATACCTCTTTCGCGTAAAATCCTTTCTTTAATGGGATTAGGATCGACTAAAAAAATATAAGATTTTGGACGTATATTCTCCTTCTTAGAATACTTCCATTGATTATGCAGTTTATGCAGCATATATCTTATATTAATGTCTGACAGACTGTACCCGATAAAAAGGATGGACTTTTCTAATGAATCAGCACGCAATTTTATGTCAAGGGAGCTTTCAAAATCCAGTCTGTTAAAATAACTGGATTCAGTTAAAACAATGGATGAATCGTCATCAAAATCTCCATGAAATTTTACTATTTGAGGAACATTAGGTTTTGATCTGGCAATGTCACCGACATTTGTTATCTTTATGTAATTCTTTTGGTAATAGTCATACGCATATTCTAACCATCTATCAAAGTTTGTTGTATAAATTAAGGGGAAATCAAGGTCTACAATGAGCTTATAGATTTCCGATTGGCCGATATCAATATTTTGATCATGCCACATCCTGTCCATCCAACTTCTAAGTCCACCTAAAGAGCCTTTTTCAAGCATATAGTATTCCGCTAAAATTAAGAAATCATTATTTCCCCAAGCAGTAAATAACTCAGCGCTATATCCCAATTTTTTAGCCATTTCTTCAACTAACTCATTATAAGTGGGTAATCCTAGGTTTTTTGAGACTCCGGAACCAACAAATAGAATTACTTTTTTTTCTTTAATTGATTGAGCTAGTTTCTTCAATGATTTATGACCTCCATTGCTTTGTTTAAAGAAACAAAAATACCTTTATACCTCAGTTTATAACTGAATACCTAGAAGTTATTCCTATATATTGAAATTCCTTAATAATCTTGAATAACCTGAAATTCCCTTATCCAAGCCGATTTGGAATAACACCCTTATTTTAATTCAGTTATGTAAAGAGGAATTGGAGCATAATAACTTTGCTGCACCAAAACTCAACAGGAGGGGAATTTTATGAAAAACAGGGTAGTTATTTCAGTTCTTACTGCGGGCCTTTCACTTGGTCTTATGACTGCATGTGGTGTTGACAATAATCGTATGAATGAACCGCAAAATCAAAACACGAACTACTCTCCAGTCCGTTATGAGAATCAAAATAATAACAATGGACTAATGAATGGGAGACAAAATATGAACCAAAACGGCAATAACGTTAATCATGGCATAGATAATAACAGAAACAATCGTGGTTATTTTGAAAGTGACGATAACCCCCACGACAATATAAATGACAATATTGAGAACAATCATGATGGTATGCCTGGATCCGGCGGCGTAATGATGAAAGGGCAGCAATAGGAAGATCAGTAAAATATCCCTTTAAAAAATAACTAAGGGGATTTAAATTATTGCAATCAATAACGCCTATTTAAACAAAAAGTGATCATCTAAAGAAAATTGGATGATCACTTTTTGTTTTTATCGGAGTGCATTATTTAATTGTTTATACAAGTGGATATAGGCAAGTGTTTCTGTTTCTGGTGAATGATGTTCTGACATCCAATTCCTTGCTTGCTGAATAACTTTTTTCCGGAACTCAGCTTGATGGACTATAGTATGAACAGCATCTTGGAACTCGTCCATCGTTTCATATAGCCAGCCTGTCTGACCGTGGCGAATCAGTTGGAGATTTGCTTCATTTTTACGAGCAATCACAGGCCTTCCCGCTGCCATAGCTTCCATCAGTGCTAGTGATTGGCCTTCAGAAAGAGATGTGTTAATGACGATTTGTGCTTTTTCGTACCATACTTTCATCACTTCATAGGGAACAACGCCTGCATAGTCCATCCAATGGAATCGTTCGATCTTTTTTTGCACTTGCTGATAGACACTTTCATCTAGCTTGGCACCAAGAATCGTGAAACTCATATCAGGATAATAGGAAGCTAACCCATCAAGTGCGGGAAGTACATGCAAAACATCCTTAACAGGGCGTAACCCGGCAGGCAGCAGAATGTGTGGAGAGAGTTGGTCTTCCATTGGCGATATTGTCCAGGGCATCCAAATCCCTTGAGGTATCACAATCGTCTTATTTGCCCATCCCGGGAACAGATGCTTTACCTTTTCTTTTGCGTCCTCTGTAAAGACTGTAATAAAAGAAGCATCATTTAAAAAGGAAAACATATCATCATCTAACCTTGTCTGCAGATCAATGTTAATATCTGTGCCACCCATCGTCACAAGGTAGGGGCGATTTATCCGAAAATTGTTTTCTTTTGCCCATTGTAAAAATCGGGTAGCATGTAAGATATGAAAGATATCTGCTTCGGAAAGATGCCAGTTATCATCTTCAAGGTAGGGAATGACGGATGTACTAATATTTTTATGCTGCAAAAAGTGAACAAGCCTCTTTATGGTAGTTGAATTGCCTCGAGGCTGATTAAAATAGGGAGCGAAGAATAATATATGCATGGGACCACCTGTTTTTTATTTGATATAAATAGTGTGTACTAATAATAGACCATATGTATATTATAAAATTTTGTTAACCTAATAACATAATAATTTTTGAAAGGGGCTGCAAGAAAGATGGGGTTAGTGAATATTGTGAGGGTGTTTGACAAGTGAAAAAGGCCGTTGTAGCCGGTGCTTCCGGTTTGGTAGGCAAGGAGCTTGTCCAGCAGCTGCTGGATGATCAATCATACAGTGAGGTCACTATCATTGTGCGTCGGTCAACGGGGATTAAGCATCCAAAACTTCAGGAAACTATCATAGACTTCGACCAGTTGGAGCAAACCGATGTGAATATGAACGAGGCAGTTGTGTATTGCACCCTTGGAACGACGATAAAAAAGGCGGGAAGCCAGGAAGTTTTTCGGAAAGTTGATTACCATTATCCATTAACACTGGGAAGAATGGCAAAGGAACAGGGGGCCAGGGAGTTTTTAATTATAACATCGATGGGGGCCAATTCTAAATCGCGTACTTTCTATACAAAAGTAAAGGGAGAAATTGAGGAATCGCTTGTAGCACTAGGGCTTTCGGCGCTTAAAATCTTCCACCCTTCACTGCTGCTTGGAAACCGTCAAGAATTTCGGTTTGGTGAACGGTTAGCAGCATCCGTTTCTAAATTTCTGCCTATATTTATGGGACCGCTTCGGAGATACAAACCTATCCATGCCAAAACTGTAGCAAAGGCAATGGTCCGCGCAGCCTCAAACGGGCTCTCCGGAATCCACATTTATGAGTCAGACCAAATTGCCCAGATAGGCGAACACTCAAATTGATTTCTTCATTTTTTAAATATAACACTGTGACACAAGAAAAATTAGGCGATGTATAGGTACCGTGACTTATTTCACAGAATTCTGAAAATAAACCAAGTAAAGTAGAGGTTAATCACTCCAAGATGTTTGTAATGCAGATTTTCTAAATGGGGGAAGGGAGTCTTCACAGTGAAAAAGTCGGATTTACCTATCGTATACTCATGTTCAGGATGCTCTTCGGCAGCACAATCTGCCAATATGATTGCCATTAAAATGGACCGGGAAAAATTAGCTGAAATGTCTTGTATCGCAGGTGTTGGGGGAGATGTTAAACCGCTTGTAAGGACAGCAAAATCAGGACGGGATATCATTGCTATTGATGGATGTCCTCTATCATGCTGTAAGGCTTCGTTAGCTAGGCATGATGTTAAGCCTAAGTATCATTTCGATTTATCTAAGTTTAATATTCCGAAGAAACCAGGCGTAGATCCAGATCCGGAGTTATCAATGAAAGTGTATGAAGAATTAGTGGAGCATATTTATCAGCATGAAAAGGTCTAGATTGAACTAAATCTATCGTGGTTTAGCAGTCAGTCCCCCAGTGCCTTCATGCACTGAGGACCTGACTTGTTTTAGCTAATTATCTATTTTTCTTAATCTTTTTTTGGAAGCCGGAGATTTGCTTCCATTTGGCTTTTTCAGCTAGTGCAGCCCGCTGGTTGCTTTTTCGTTCCAAAAAAGCAAGCTCCTTTTGTAGTTTCACATAGCTTGCATATCTGCTCTCATCCAGTATTCCTTCAGAAAGTGCCTTCTGAACAGCACATCCAGGTTCCTTTGTATGTGAGCAGTCTCGAAACCGGCAGTTTTCGAATAGTTCTTCAATATCGGAGAAGCTTTGATGCAAGCCCTCATTAGCATCCCAGAGCTGCAGCTCGCGCATTCCGGGTGTATCAATTAAAATTCCGCCGCTGTCTAAGACGATTAACTCGCGATGGGTTGTTGTATGCCGGCCGCGGTCGTCGCCCTCACGAATGGTTTTCACTTCTTGTTTATCTCGGCCTAAAAAAGCATTGGTAATTGTCGACTTTCCCACTCCTGAAGATCCCAGCAGCGCAATGGTCTTCCCGCCGTCTAAATAGGGGGTAAGCTGTTCCATTCCGATATTTTTTTCAGCACTTATGGCGTGTATGGGTACACCAAATGCGACTGACTCAACTTGCTGAATCATTTGTTGTACATCATCACACAAATCAGCTTTGCTTAAAATAATCACCGGATTCGCTCCGCTTTCCCAGGCAGTTAACACATATCTTTCAATGCGGCGAACGTTAAAGTCAGCATTTAATGCATTAACAAGAAAAATGGTATCAATATTTGCGGCTACGATTTGTTCCTCGGTTGTATCACCCGCCGCTTTTCTGGAAAACTTGCTTTTTCGCGGCAAAATGCCATGAATGGTTGCTTTTTGTTCATCTGGTCTTGCGCTAATCACAACCCAATCTCCGACAGCCGGAAAATCCTGCCGTTCTGATGCATGAAACCGCAGCTTGCCGGACACCTCCGCCAATAACTCTCCGTGTTCATATAAAACTCTATATAGCCTTTTATGCTCTAAAGCAACTCTGGCAACCTCAAATCCCTGTTGTTTGTATTCTTTAAAGCCCTCTTCAAAAAATGAATTCCAGCCTAATATTTGTAAATCCAATTGCAGCGCCTCCAATTTTAATGTAAAAAAAATAAACCGCCTCGAATACGGTTTATTTTTTCAAAGAACACATTCATTCTAGAAATAAAAAACCATCGACTGATAAACGGCAGCCCATGGTTGTGAATGAACAAATAATAAAATGGATATATGCTACAATCTCACAAATATAAAAGACAAGACTCACATTTTTTCCATGGGCTGTACTATGAAATTTATGTTATAAAGCTTTAGAAATCTTTTCATCATACATACCCCCTTGGAAAATATTGTTCATTACGAACTACAATATATTGTAAATGCTTTTAATTCCAAAGTAAAGAATTTTTGTAAAAATTTAACTCACTATTGTATTAATGGACATTCCGCGAAACAAGGTCATCGGTACATACCCGATACCTGGCATTTTTAGCTTTCTGTATAAACTGCAATCAGCACTTCTGCAGTCTCATCCCCGATATTTTTAACAAAGTGGGGGACGCTTGCACACCAGCTGAAGGTGTCCCCTTCTTCGAGGATATAGGAGTCTTCACCTTGTTCTGCAAGTATTTTCCCTTTTAGGACTAAGTGACATTCCTCGCCCTCATGTGCTTTTCGTTCACCTGTCGAGTAGCCAGGGGGAAATTCAACTAGCCTTAAGCTTAGACCGCCTCTCGTTGCTAAATGCTCAACCTTTAAATCTGGTTCTTTTGAGATAGTAAATTCCCTTTCTTCTTTTCGAATAACGGTCATATGTTCATCTTTTTCTAACAGTAAATACGGCAACGGAACTTTCAGGAAATTAGCAATGGTTTGTAATGTGCTGATAGAAGGAGAGGTATTGTTATTTTCAACATTGCTGATAAACCCTTTTGACAGGCCAGTAGCCTCACACATTTGTGCAATCGTAATTTTTTTTCTATTTCTGATCGTTCGTATCTTAGATCCAATATCCATGTTTAGCACCTCTAAAGTTTCTTATTTAAAAACTTAATTTCATATTAACAAATAAATAATTGACATGCTAGAGTTAAGGTGGTATTCTCAAAAGGAACAAAGATTCATATTTAGAAACAACGGTTTATTTTTTTTTGAGTTTTTGTTTCTTGGTATGAAACATTTGTTTATATAAATAAAATTCAATCTTTTAGATAAAATACGCAGTAAAAAAGGAGGGACACCATAATGGAAGCCTCGATGATCTATGAACTTCGATCCCCGAAGAATGCTATTCCTGGTAAGAAGTATCCAGCATTGTTTGTTATGCATGGGATGGGAAGCAATGAACAAGACATGCTTTCACTGGTGAATGGTTTAGAGGAATCCTTTTATATTTTCAGTATAAGGGGCCATCTGACCCAAGGGCCTGGATACGCTTTTTTTACCATTCAGGGCTATGGGAAACCGCACCGGGACGTATTTGACGAGGGCATGAATAGATTAACCCAATTTATCGAGTATGCGTCAAAAAATTATCCCATTGATGAAAGTCAATTTTATCTAATGGGATTTAGCCAAGGGGCCATTATGTCCATGTCGCTTGCATTAACGCATCCTGCAATAAAAGGTTTAGTTGCGCTAAGCGGATATATCCCTTTATTTATAAAGGAAGAATATGAGATTCATCCAGGTGGAATGTTAGCTGTATTTATTTCACACGGAGAATACGATCAAGTTCTGCCATTTGACTGGGGGAAGGAAAACAGCGAATATTTTTCAAAATTAGGTTTTCCTGTTACCTTTAAAAATTATCCTGTTGGACATACTGTATCTGAAAATAATTATCTAGATTTTCGTAAATGGCTCATAGAGGATGTAAAAAGATAAACAAAAAGACAAGGAGGTATGCAAAATGATGCCATCATTATTTATTGCCCATGGTGCACCATTGCTTGCTATTGAAAATAATGAGTATACACAATTTTTAGCTCAATTAGGCAAAACAATGCCTCGGCCAAAGGCCATTGTGTTATTTAGTGCCCATTGGGAATCTGGAGCGCAAAAAGTAAGCCGGGTTGACCAATATAGCACCATTTATGATTTTGGCGGCTTTGATGAAGCCTTATACAAAATCCAATATCCTGCACAAGGGGATCAGGAAATTTCTAAAGAAATTGAGGGTTTATTTGCAGAGAGCAATATACCTTATGAAATTGAGACACAGCGAGGGTTAGACCATGGAGCATGGGTTGTTCTGCGTTTACTCTATCCGGACGCAGATATTCCAGTCATTTCAATGTCAGTGAATTCCAGGCTAACACCTGAAGAGCAATACAGCATTGGCAAAGCTTTAACCGTGTTACGGGAAAAGGATGTACTAATTATTGGCAGCGGAGGTACAGTGCATAACCTTAGAGCAATAAAATGGGTTGACCATGGCGAGGCTGATCCATGGGCACTTGAATTTGATAGCTGGCTAGCCTTTCATCTGCAAAAATGGGATCTGCCATCCTTATTTAAATACGATTCTTTGGCACCACATGCAGAAATCGCAGTTCCGCCATATGGTTCAGAGCACTTTATTCCTATTTTCTATGCTATGGGAGCTGCAGATGATAGCCGTAAAGCATCGTTGCTGCATCGAAGTTTTAGATATGGAAATTTAAGTCACAGTGTTTGGCAGTTTGGTTAATAAATTAATTAGTTAAAAATTTTTGGTTTATATCTTGAATTAAAAATATATTAAATTGAGATTTATAAAAAGGAGAGAGATTCAATGAACTTAAAAAGTGAAATTGGTGCAATTATATTACAAGTAGTTTTAGGAGTGACATTCTTTATACATGGACTGGCTAAATTTCAAGGAGGAATTGAAAATACAGCTGGATGGTTTGACAGCATCGGCATACCTGGATTTATGGCCTATGTTGTGGCAGTTATAGAATTAGTTGGCGGAATTGCATTAGTGCTTGGTCTAGGAACAAGAGTGGTAGCATCCTTGTTTGTACTGGTTATGGCTGGAGCAATTATTAAGGTGAAATTAGCAGCTGGCTTCTTAGGCAATGGACAAGGAGCGGGATATGAGTTAGACCTGGCATTCTTAGCAATGGCATTATTCTTAGCTGTTAATGGAAGCAAACAATTTTCCATTGCAAAGCTTTTTTCAAAAAGTGAGTCAGCACAAAGCTAATAATCTATTCATTTCGAATGACTGGCATCAGATTCGCCCATACTATAAATGGTGATGATGAATGCCATGTCAATCAAGTAATGAACTGAAAATATTAGTGAATGAAGCAAGGAACTGTGCAAAGGAAGGAAAGGTAGCCGACTATATTCCTGAATTGGGCAAAGCCAATTCCAGTGATTTATCGATAGCTATTTATTATCCTGATGGAAAATGTATATCTGCAGGGGATATTAATAAAAAGTTTACTTTACAGAGTATCTCCAAGGTTATCAGCTTAGCGCTTGTATTGAAGGATAGGGGCTTTCCCTATGTATTTAAACGGGTTGGCATGGAGCCTACAGGTGATCCATTTAACTCGATTGCCAAATTGGAAACAATGACTCCGGCCAAACCGCTCAACCCGATGATTAATGCAGGAGCCCTTGTGGTCACCCATATGATTGCAGGGAATTCGGTGGAGGAGCGATTCAATCGGTTATTAGGCTTTATCCGGGAATTGACGGGCAATACCCATACTGGATATAACGAAAAAGTAGCTTCATCAGAATTTGAAACCGCGGACTTAAACAGGGCTTTATGCTATTTTCTCAAGCAGCATAAAACCATTAATGAGGATGTTGAGTCATTACTGGACTTATATACAAAGCAATGTGCGGTGGAAATGAATTGTTTGGATTTGGCAAGGATCGGGATGATTTTTGCGATGGACGGGATTGACCCTGTGAATGGGAAGCAGATTATGCCAGAAAAGATTGCGCGAATTTGTAAAACATTTATGGTGACCTGCGGAATGTATAATGCATCTGGAGAATTTGCCATAAAAATTGGGATTCCCGCCAAAAGCGGCGTGTCAGGCGGAATCATGGGAGCGGTTCCCGGCAAGTTTGGCATAGGCATTTTTGGTCCAGCACTAGATGACAAAGGCAACAGTATTGCTGGGATTAGACTCCTGGAGTTATTATCGCGAAATTATGATCTTAGTATGTTTTAAATGAAAATTAAACCCCATCGCTTAGATGGGGTTTTTGCTGTATAACTAAATATGTGCAGAACCCTCTTTGGCCAAATCTCTTCCACTGCCGCTTTTGACGCCATTTAGGATAAGGTTAAGGGCCACTGCGGCGAAACCGCCTGTTACAATACCATTTTCTACGAGAATACGGATACTTTGCGGAACATTAGCAAATACATCTGGAGCAATCGAAACACCTAAACCTAGGCCAACAGAAAGTGCTACGATAAGCTGATTTTCTGTTTTGCGGAAATCTACATGTGATAGCTGGCGAATCCCTGATGCCATAACCATACCAAACATGGCAATCATGGCGCCGCCAAGAACAGGATTTGGAATAATCAATGTCAAGGCAGCAACCTTTGGCAACAGTCCAAGAGTTACTAAGATCACCCCGGAGGCAACAACGACTTTCCGCTGCTTGACGCCAGTTAAGGCGATAAGGCCGACGTTCTGTGAAAACGTTGTATAAGGAAATGCCTGGAAGATACCACCGATGATTTGTGCAAGACCTTCAGCACGAAGTCCCTTTTTAACGTCATTTCCATTAATTTTTTTATCAATAACCTCTGCTAGAGCGAAATACACTCCTGTAGCTTCCATCATGCTGACAATGCCGACAAGTGTCATGCTGAGAATAGCGCTTAAGTGAAATTCAGGCGGCCCAAAACGGAATGGCGTGACCATATGGAACCAGGAGGCTTCACCTACAGAAGAAAAATCAACCATCCCCATAAATGCGGCTACAACTGTTCCTATTACTAAGGACATGAGTATTGAAATCGCTTTCATAAAGCCGGTGAAAAAGCGATTTAAGATGACGATGATCAGAAGGGTTAATCCAGCCAGAAATAAATTGGTCAGACTGCCAAAGCCGGGATCATTCGGCTGCCCGGTTATATTTCCCATTGCGGCTCCAATTAAGGATGTACCTATGATGACAACAACTGAACCAGTAACAACCGGCGGGAAAAAGGGGATGATCTTATCCATAAATTGTGCCAGGAATATGACAATGGCACCAGCAGCTATGATCGCACCAAAAATCGAGGGCACCCCCTGCATCGTACCAATGGCAATCATTGGCCCAACTGCCTGAAAGGCTACCCCCATAATAATGGGCATTCGTATGCCAAAATACTTGTTGCCGACAACTTGCAAAAATGTTGCGATACCGCATGTGAAAAGGTCAATGGAGATTAAATAAGCAACTTCTGCTTCGGTTAGTCCGATAGCCGGACCGACGATGAGTGGAACAACGACGGCTCCGCCATACATGGCTAAGACGTGCTGCAGACCAAAGGTTCCAAGTTTCCAAAAACCCAGCTGTTTTTCCATACACATTCCTCCCCGCGTGCGCAGTTATAAGGTATTAAACCGGTGCACCACAGTAAATGAAGTTGAAGGGGCCGTATTTTTAATAATCACCTCCAATAGGTTTTGCTGTACTAGGAGAGATGTTGTTTCTTTTAATGAACAATGCTGTGTGTTTTGCTTAATTATATGAATATTTAGAAATATTAGGACAATATTCTTAAAAAATATGAGATTAAAAACGATACAGCTTCATATCTGGCCTTTTTCATCATATTGGCCAAGTGTCATGCCCCCCTATAGATGCATAAACTAAAGCATCAATCTGATTGGAGGTTTTGGAAATGGCATTAGGTCCTCATCATTATAGAACTGATCCCCGTTCTCCTTCATACTATCAATATACTTATCCATACCCTATGTCTTATTATACAAGTTATCCTCCTGGATATTGGAAGCTCGGCGGACAGCTAGGCGGTCTTTATGCAGGCGGAAACTTTGGGGCAGGCAGCGGGGCAGGGTTAAATCTTGGAGGTCACATGTTGGGTACGCACGGTCTTGGTGTATATACTGGCGGGCAGCTAGGAGGCGGTCAAGTATTAGGTATGCATGCGGGCGGATCGCTCGGAGGTAAATATGGCCTTGGTGTTCAAGCGGGTGGCCAGCTAGGCGGCAGCCATGGACTTGGTATGCATGCAGGCGGTTCATTTGGCGGCAAATATGGCCTTGGTGCTGAAGCAGGCGGCCATTTAGGAGGCGGACATGGTTTGGGTGCTTATGCAGGGGGGCATCTAGGCGGGAAAAAAGGGCTTGGAGTTCAGGCAGGCGGCCAATTAGGCGGCGGCAAAGGAGTCGGAGCCCAGTTAGGCGGCAATATTGGAAAATACGGCGGCCAATTCGGATTTCACTTCGGCGGAAAAAACAATGGAGAATCCTCAAGCTACTGAAAATAGAGATCATTTCTTTTGCACTTTAAAGCGGCGGGGGACAGTCCCCCGCCGCTTTAAAGCATTGGGGGACTGTCCCCCATCATTTTACTGCGCTAAAGCGGCTGTGATTTTTGGCAGGAGCTGGTTGAAGTCGTGTGCAAGCATGGTTTGTTCGCCGTTGGTTTTTAGCCATTCGTCTGCACATAGGCCGTGTATGTAAACTGCATTGGCAACGGCATCCTTGATGTTTTTGCAGGTGCCGATGCTGGCTGTGAGCATGCCTGTTAGGGTGTCGCCTGTACCTCCCTTGGACAGGGCTCTATTACCGGTTGGATTTATCAAGCCAGATCCATCGGGAAAAGCGATCACAGTATATTTGCCTTTTAAAACGACTGTTACATGATTTTCTTTGGCATATTGGGAGGCATATAATATTCTATTTCGCTGGATATCCCTTGTGGACTTTCCAATCATCCGGCTAAATTCACCGGGATGTGGTGTAAGAATAGTAGCATCATCTCTTTTCATGTATGTTCTATTGCTTAATGCACCAGCATCCAGGACAACGGGAACCGAATAGTTGAGTATAGTAGAAATCTGCTTTTCAAGCTCTGTATTGGGAAGAAGACCTGGTCCGATTCCAATGCATGAGTATCCGGCCGTCATTTCGGAAGAATGAAAATTATAGAGAAAAGTAGCTTCAGGTACAAATGTGCCAATAATCGCAGCCGCATGTCTGCTTGTGGCAATCGCCAGCTTGCCAGTTCCAAAACGGAGTGCACCAATGGCAGCCAGTGCCGCACTTCCTGGCATTTCATCGCTGCCCGCAAGTAATAAAGCTGTCCCAAACGTTCCTTTATGAGTATTCCCTGTCCTTTTTGGCCAAGCCCCCCGTACATCTTCCTCTTTCAAGACTCTCCAGCTGCTCGTTTGCGCAAGACCTATATCGACAGCTGATGTTACCCCATAGTAATCCGAAGAAGGGAAGAGAAAGGCAGAAGGCTTATAGCCATGAAGACAGAAGGTATAGTCTGCCACTACACAATGTTCATCTATATTTCCATCATCCGAGGAAACACCGGTTGGCACATCAATTGAGATCGTTTTTCCTTTTTGTTCATTCATCCATTTTGTTAATTGTGCTGCGCCAGGCCTTAACGGAAGGGTGCTCCCGACACCTAATAGGGCGTCAATTACCCAATCTGCCTGACAATCCTGCGAAAACTCGCTTATTTTGTAACCGCATGAAAGGTAGTAGTCCAGGTGTTCTTGTGCCGTCTTTGTCTGAGGCATACCTAAAGGAAAGGCTAACTCAGCCTGAAAGCCATAATTTTTTAAATACCGTGCAAGTACAATCCCATCCCCGCCGTTATTTCCTTTCCCTGAAAGAATCAATATCGTATTTGACTTTTGAAGCAGCGGATAGATTTCTCTAAACAAACCGCTTCCCGCATTTTCCATAAGCGAAAATAAAGACATCCCTTTCTCAGTCGCGTCTTGATCAATCTCCTTTATTTGCTGGCTTGAATAAATATGCAATTAAATCTTCCCCTTACGATTTCATATATCATTATTATAATCTTTTGGTTTAAAAATACAGATTAATTCATTTTTTATTCAAAAAGTTCGTCAAAAGTAAAAGTGAATTTTGATATAATATGCAGGTAATTATTACTATATAGAAGGTAAATAGATTAGAAAATCCAGGGGGAAAAGAAATTTGAGGAAAACTATTGCAGGGCAGCTGGGGATTATCATTGTAGCGGTCATTTTCGCTTCGATGATCATTACATCTGTTTCAAACTACCGCGTCAGCTATGACAAAACATATGAGGCAGCTGGCATAGAGGCTGTTGGATGTGCAAACATTACGACGGGATTAATTGATCCTAAAGAAATTGAGAAGATGATTAATGGGGAAAAGAATCCTATAGAACTTCAGGAAACGTTAAATTGGACAACCGAGCATAAGCAAATTTTTGAAGGACAATACATACTGCTTCTTGACGGAACGTTTTTGACTGGAGATAAGAATATGGAAGAACAGGGATTTAAGCCTGGAGACAAATTTCCAATTAATGATGACGTCATAAAAGCCATTAAAGAAACAAAGCACCCGCAGTATTCAGAGATTTATGAGTTCGGCGGGATGAAGAGAATTACAGGATATGCACCTATCTTCAAGGATCATGATCCGAATAAAGAAATCATTGCGCTAAATGCCATTGATTTTGATGCAAAAATTGTTAGTGAAAGAACTTTTGCATCAGTAAAGGATAGTTTCCTGCTTGGACTTTTGCCAATGCTGATTGCCTGTGCCATTACGATTTGGATTATTAGAAGAAAAACAAAGCCGTTAACAACTTTAATAAAGTTTGCCAAAAAGGTTGCTGATGGCGATTTATCTGTTGAGAACATAAAGGTTAAAAATAAGGATGAGATTGGCGACTTAGCCCATACGCTAAATTTTATGGCTGAAAATCTTAAAGCCATTATTCTTCAAGTTTCTTCAAATGCGAATAAGCTTGCATTTTCAGCCGGACAGCTGACTGAAAGCGCAGAGAAGACGAATTTTGTATCTAAGCAAATAGCCGTAACAATGAATCAGGTTGCCATGGGTGTGGACCATCAAGTTCAAAATATAGAGGAGACTTTCCAGACGATAGATGAAATGTCCATTGGCGTACAGCAAATTGCTGATCGTACAGGTAATGTTTCATCGCTGTCGATGGAAGCTTCAAACAAAGCGCTATCTGGTAATGACTCTGTACATACAGCTATAGAGCAGATGAATTTTATTAATGAAAAATTCACGCGTTTGTCAACGGAGGTACAGGAATTAGGCAGCCGGTCAAGTGAGATTGGAAAAATTATTGAGGTGATTACAGGAATAGCTGAACAGACCAATTTACTAGCTTTAAATGCTGCAATAGAAGCGGCCAGGGCTGGGGAGCATGGAAAAGGCTTTGCGGTTGTTGCCGATGAGGTTCGTAAACTCGCCGAACAATCAGCCCATTCAGCGAAGGAAATATCGCATTTGGTGGGGTCCATGCAAAACGAAACCAGAAATGTTGTTCAGGCTATGGACGAAGTAACAGGTGAAGTAGCTGCGGGAATAGGTTTAGTTAATCAGGCAGGAGAGTCTTTTTCACAGATAGAAACTGCGATTAATGAAGTAACTTCGCAAATTCAAGAGGTGACAGTTGCTGTTGAGCAAATGGCCGCCGGCGCTGAGCAGGTCGTACAAACGATGAAGTTTATTTCTGAAGCTGCAGAAGAAACATCTTCAGGGACACAGGAAGTATCTGCATCCACAGAAGAACAGACTGCATCAATTGAAGAAATCTTTTCCTTTGCCGCATCCTTATCTGCGATGTCTGAAGAATTGCTGATAATGATAAACAAATTTAAAACTCAATAACATAATTGGGCAATGGAAGAAAAAAGGGGTCAGTCCCTATGCCGCTTTAAAGCGGCGGGGGACTGACCCCCATTGCTTTAAAGCGGAAAAATGTTTAAGGTGTATTCTATTTATCTATAATGTATAAGGAGGGAGGAGATTGTATGGAAGGATTACAGGAGTTTGATTTGAATCCATCGCTGGATTTGTTAAGGAATTATGCGGATAACAAGGATATACAGAATGTATTGGAATCTTTTCAAGAGGAAAGGTATTCTGATGCCATTGGTTCAATTGAGCTGGCAAAAAAGACATTAAACCATGGGGAAATGATGAAAGAGCTTCTTTTTTTAGAGCTTGTGAGCTATCTTCAAATGGGAATGCGGGAAAATGCCCGCAGGTGCATACAGGAGCTTTATCCGCTCATCGCAGAAGATGATTACGAAAAACTGCTTTTTCTAGGCGAATTGACTATACAGATAGATTTGAAATTGGCGCGAAGAATCGTGTCCGAAACAGCAAATAAATTTGAGGGAAAAGATGATGTTTCAGATTTAATAATGAAAAAGACTTTCCTTTTGCTTGCTGAAGCGGAAGAAAAGCTGGAAAAACTGCCAAGGGCCATTAAATACTATCAGCGGGCCATTTCCTGTATGAATGAGGATCAGAAAGAAGATCTTAAGATGCTTCCAATTTTGTATTTTAAACTTGGAATGTTATCGGCCAATCTTGACAGGAATGAAGAGGCGATTGGTTATTTGGAGAAAGGCCTTGAGTTAGCCGGGGATCAGGAAGAAGCAAGCATACATATGCTGGCAGCACTTGGCGCCATATATGGGAAGATTGAAAAAGGCAAAGAAGCTGCGGTTTATCTAACTAATGCTCTAATCCTTTTAGCAGACTCCGTTTTGAAAGATACGCTGATTCATGCCGAAGTCCTAACAGAATTAGGGTATATCAGTTTTGATTTAGGCAAGATTAATGAAGCCCTGCCATTCTATGAACAGGCGATAGCGATCTACCATAAAGATAAAGATCACGGTATAACGAACAGGAAACTGGGAATGATCTATATGCAGTATGCGTATTGCTTAGAACATAAGGAAAAGCCAAATAAGGCGCAGGCGGGCATGCATTACGAAAATGGACTCCGCTATCTTGAACAGGCCGGGGATCAGGAGCTGTATGAAAATGCTATGCTCGATGTCATTGCCTTTTTCAATGCCAACCATAACAAAAAGAAAGCACGCTATTACGAAAACAAGATCTTAAAACTAGCAAATAAAAACGGGGTCAGTCCCTCATCGCGTTAAAGCGATGGGGGACTGACCCCCGATTGTTTAAAGTGCTAAAGTATCTTAGCGAGCTGTTCGAGTTTTTCAATTTCATTCTGGTCGAATAGATCGCTGCGCTTTTTTAAGGCTGCTAAGGTGCTTTCGATCAGGTAGGTTCTCGGTTCTTTGGAATGCAGAAGCTCTTCCTGGATAAAGTCCAGTAATTCAAAGTATCTGGACTGGTCGCTTTTGTGTGTAAGCCTTTTTTTTAGGATTAATATGGTCTTATTTATTTTCTTTTGTGCATCTATTTCGTCATTGCTGTATGCCGGCCGCCATTTCTCTAGAAGTTCTGGCGAGACTAGCTGGTCTCCTGATTCTGACACATCCTCTACCATCTTTACCAGCCGTTTTACACTATAACTGACAATTTCATGGATGTTTGCCTGAGATTTAAGCTCCATCTCTCTATATTTAATATTTTGGTGCAAAATACCCATGAACATAATGGCACAATCAAGCAAATAAGGCTTCTTGCTTTCTCCGAAGAGATCTAGAAATCGGACATAGAGCCAGTGGAGATATTGAAAATGACCGCGCCGAATAAATTTATTAAGATCTGCATCGTTTAACGAAATGACCTCTTCAAAAAGGGATAATAGCTTATTTCTTCTATTCACCTTAAATTGTAATTCAAGCTGTTTACTAAAAACTTCTATATTAGAAGGATCCTGACCAATAAGCAATTCATCCCGTTTTTTTTCAACCTCTTTTAGTAAGGTTTTAATAAGGGCGATTAGCAGCTCGTTTTTCGAAGCAAAATAATTATAAAATGTACCCTTTGAAATTCCGCTGTAATCTAAAATATCTTGAATAGACGTCGCCTGGAAGCCTTTTTCAATAAATAGCTGATGGGCCATAGTAATGACGTGCTGTTTTCTATCATTCATAAAATCACCTTTAATAGGAATTGAACCGTTAATACGTAATTGAACCGTTGGTACAAATTATATCTTATATTATTTTCAGGTTCAGCACAATCGTTTATAAATCATGTAATTTTTTGATTGCAAATTTTGAACTAATGGTATATGATATGAATCTGTGAAATAACAGTATAAAATAATGAACCGAAAGTATAGGGGGTATATACATGGGTGACGATATAAAAAATCAGGCACGTCCGCCGTATGGCATTATAGCTATTCTAATGATCGGAGCCTTTATTGCTTTTTTAAATAATACATTATTAAATATTGCTTTGCCTTCAATTATGACGGACCTGAATATTAAAGAAACGACGGTTCAATGGCTTGCAACTGGATTCATGCTTGTGAACGGTATTTTAATCCCGGCAACAGCCTTTTTAATTGAAAAATATTCAGTCAGACGAATCTTTTTATCAGCAATGATTTTATTTTCTGCAGGAACCATACTTGCTGGTACTGCCCACATTTTCCCAACTTTATTAACAGGGCGTATGCTTCAGGCTTCAGGCTCTGCCATTCTTATGCCGCTCTTAATGAACGTGATGCTTGTCAGTTTCCCAGTGGAAAAAAGAGGGGCAGCCATGGGGGTTTTTGGATTAATCCTAATGTTTGCGCCAGCCATTGGTCCAACATTATCTGGCTGGATCATCGAGCACTATGACTGGAGAATGCTTTTCCACTTTATTACTCCTATTGCCATAGTAGTATTATTGATCGGGTTCTTCATGCTTAAAGATAAAAAGGAAAAAGTGAATATCCGCCTGGATGTTTTCTCGCTCACCTTATCAAGTATCGGGTTTGGCGGTATTCTATATGGATTTAGTTCAGCGGGGAATAAAGGATGGGATAGCCCTCTCGTTTACGGAACAATCATTTTAGGGGCTATTAGTTTAGTTATCTTCATTGTTCTCCAATCCAAGAAAGAACGGCCGATGTTAAACTTTGGTGTTTATAAGTATCCAATGTTTGCCTTATCATCAGCGATCACAATGATTGTAAACATGGCTCTCTTTTCAGGGATGATTTTACTGCCTATATATGTTCAGACCCTTAGAGGGATTTCTCCGATGGATGCAGGGCTTCTCTTGCTTCCTGGAGCATTAATAATGGCGTTTATGTCACCGGTGAACGGCAAATTATTTGACAAATTTGGCGGCCGTATTTTGGCGATAATGGGTCTAGCCATTATGGCTGTAACAACCTATCTTTTCAGCAAATTGACATTGGAAACAACCTATGCCAATTTAATGATTGTCTATTCTGTCCGTGCTTTTGGAATGTCAATGGTTATGATGCCTGTTTCGACTAATGGATTGAATCAATTGCCAAGACGCTTCTATCCGCATGGAACAGCTATGAACAACACGTTAAACCAGGTATCAGGTGCGATTGGTACAGCACTTCTAGTAACCTTAATGTCCACTAGGACTGAGTCTGCAGCAGCTGACCTTGCTAAAGATGCCATGAAAAACATGGCTGGACAGCCAACAGAGGCAGCAATCGCTGCAATGAAGCAAGAAATTATGATGAAGTCTATGTTAGAGGGAATTAACTTCTCCTTCTTTGTGGCAACTGGTATTATCTGTGTCGCACTCATTCTTTCCTTCTTTATGAAACGGGCGAAACCAGCATCAGATCCATTAGAGGAAAAAACGGAAAAAAAAATGACAGCGAAATTAGCTGAGAATTGATAACTTAAAAAACCTGATTCTAAATGAGTCAGGTTTTTTATTCCAAACTCACCAATTTATTATTCTATCAAAATTGGTTAATAGTCCGATTGACATATAGGACATGATATTGTAGACTACAAATAAATTAAATATGACCTCATCTTTTTGTAGGTGAGGTAGAGGTGCGATGTTTATTAGTCTCTAGCGGAGCTTGAGAAACAATGATGCTAGGGAGAAGGAAATATCGCCGAAGCTTGCAATATACTCAGTATTGCGGGCTGGGTCTGCAGTGAATAACTGCAGGACTGTCTCAATAGACAATCCCGGGTTTATTGAGTTGAGCTATCTCATTTGGGAAAGAAGATGAAATTTGGGTAATGATGACAAGACAAGACCTGAGTTCACCTCAGGTCTTTTTTGATTTTTCGAATTACCTAAATAGTTCGAATTGTATACTCGATATTGTGAAATAATAAAAAAAGGGGCGAGAAATGTTATGTTAAAAAAATTATCATTGCTTTTAGCACTATCATTATCATTGGCATTGTTACTAGCAGGCTGTGGTACTAGTGACAGCAAAAGCGGCTCAGACAATTCTGATGGGGCAGCGTCTGAGGAAAAAGGTACTTTTAAGGTAGGCCTTGAAGCGGGGTATGCGCCATTCAACTGGACACAAAACGACGATTCTAATGGCGGAGTGAAAATTGACGGAAGCGCCGAATATGCAGGCGGTTACGATGTTGAGATTGCAAAGAAAATTGCAGAAGGCTTAGGCAAGGAATTGGTCATCGTTAAAACGGAATGGGACGGACTTGTTCCAGCATTAGCTTCTGGGAAAATTGACGCTATTATTGCTGGGATGTCACCAACAGAAGAACGCAAAAAGTCCATTGATTTCTCAGATATCTATTATAAATCAGATTTAGTCATGGTTGTTAAAAAAGGCGGAAAATACGATGGAGCATCATCCATTAAAGATTTCAGCGGTGCAAAAGTAACAGCGCAGCTAAATACTTTCCACTATTCAGTGATCGACCAAATCGAAGGGGTTAGCAAACAGCCAGCAATGGATAACTTCCCGGCAATGAGGGTTGCACTGGAGTCTGGTGTTATTGATGGATATGTATCTGAACGTCCGGAAGGCGTAAGTGCTGAATCAGCTAACGAAAACTTTAAAATGGTAGAATTTACAGATGGATTTAAGACATCTGACGATGATACAGCCATCGCCGTTGGTGTGGCAAAAGACAGTGAATTAACAGAGAAAATCAATGAAATCTTGGCAGGTATCCCTGAAGAAGAACGCTCAAGCATTATGGATGCTGCTATTAAAAATCAGCCAGCTGCTAAATAATAAAATCGAAAGGGGGCTTTCCTTTGGGCAGTCCCCTTTTTTGTTAAAAGGAGGTACACTATGACTCTAGAATGGGTTATTGATATTGTTTCAAACAATTGGCCAATGTTCTTGCGCGGTGCTGGAATTACTTTATTCATATCCATCATTGGAACCATCATTGGCTTCCTTATAGGGCTAATTGTTTCAGTCGTTCGCACAATTCCCGTGCCTGAACGCGGGATAAAGAAAGTGATCCTCAAAATAATCAACGCACTTCTTTCTGCCTATATTGAAATATTCCGCGGTACACCGATGATTGTTCAAGCAATGGTTATTTTTTATGGGGCTGCTCTAGCCTTTGGTTTAGACATGGACCGTATTTTCGCAGCTATTCTTATTGTTTCCATTAACACAGGTGCCTATATGTCAGAAATTATCCGCGGCGGGATTATCTCTATTGATAAAGGGCAGTATGAGGCCGCTCAAGCAATAGGAATGAATCACTTCCAAACAATGTATAATGTGGTGCTGCCGCAGGCCATCCGAAACATACTGCCAGCAACAGGAAACGAATTTGTCATCAACATTAAAGATACGTCTGTACTTAGTGTTATCTCCGTTTCTGAACTGTTCTTCCAAACGAAATCAATCGCTGGAAATAATTTCAGATATTTTGAATCCTTCTTTGTTGCCTGTGTGTTATATTTTATCATGACTTTTACAGTAACCAGGATTTTACGATACATTGAAAAGAAACTAGATGGACCGGAAAATTACAGCATGTATGCTAACCAAATGCAGGTAGAGACACCAGACGATATATTGAAGAAAAAAGATCACTAATAGTCCAAAGGAGCGAGAGGATGGAAAAGGTAATAGAAGTTCAGCATCTAAGTAAATCCTTTGGTACGCATGAAGTGCTTAAGGATATTGATTTTTCAGTGAACAAGGGAGAGGTAGTCTGTATCATTGGCTCATCGGGTTCCGGCAAATCAACTCTTCTCCGCTGCATCAATTTATTGGAAAAGCCAAGCGGCGGTCAAATCATCTATAAAGGCGAGAATATCCTTGATGATAACCACGATATTGCAGCCTATCGCACAAAGCTTGGAATGGTTTTTCAGCAATTTAACCTTTTTAATAACCATGATGTCCTAAGCAATTGTGTGGTTGGCCAAGTAAAGGTGCTAAAACGCTCACGTAAAGAAGCAGAACAGGTAGCAATGAAATATTTAAAAGTAGTGGGAATGGACAAATTTGTTCATGCCAAACCAAAGCAGCTGTCTGGCGGACAAAAACAGCGTGTAGCCATTGCAAGAGCACTATCAATGGAACCTGATGTGCTTTTATTCGATGAGCCAACATCTGCACTTGACCCGGAAATGGTTGGAGAGGTTCTGAAGGTTATGAAGGAGCTTGCAGAGAGCGGGCTAACCATGTTAATCGTAACCCATGAAATGGGCTTTGCCAAAGAGGTCTCAGACCGCGTCGTATTCATGGACAAAGGTGTCATTGCTGAAGAGGGAAGCCCAGAGCAAATATTTAATCATCCAGTTCAAGAACGGACAAAAGAATTCTTGAGAAGAACATTATCTTAATCAAGCATAATTCAAATGTTAATTCTAACCACTTAGTTGATTGGAGCGGAAATCACCGGCCAATTATACATTTAAATAAATAGTATATCAATTGCTGGAGAGGTTTGCTGTGACAAATCTCTCTTTTTTTCGTTGAAAATATGGTTTCCCATAAAGTTCGCAATTTTGTAGACTTTGGATAGGAAATAATCATTGAAACTATGTTAATATAAGGGGTAGCAAAAAGATGCAGATTGAAAGAGCGTCTGAAATGAAAGCTCTATAATATTATTGGACCATTTCTTAGAGGAGGTAAATAGATGAATAAAGAGGGGGCACCTTCTCTGCAGAAGGTTGGGACTGATCATATATCTCTTTTAGAAGATCTAAAATCTCTATTTAAAGCATATGTTTTAGTAGCTAATGTCTTGCCTGTATTTACTGGATTTTGGCTGGCTATTTATTTTGCCAATGATTCTTTTATGGCTAATTGGGATGTTTTTGTGCTGACCATGATTGGCAGTACACTGGTGATGGCAGGGGCACTTGTTATAAATAATTGGTACGATGTTGATATTGATACAATTATGGAAAGAACGAAGAAACGACCAACGGTTACTGGCCATTTTTCTTTAAAGACTGTCCTATCATTGGGTATTGCTTTTTCAGTACTTGGAATGATCATTTTGCTATTTATCTCAGTTGAATCAGCTATTTACGCTTTTATTGGCTGGTTTACTTATGTAATTTTATATACGATGTGGTCAAAACGCAGATATACTCTTAATACTGTGATTGGCAGTATTTCCGGAGCGGTTACGCCATTGATTGGCTGGACAGCCATCTCCTCCGGCTTCCATATTGTTCCGATTGTGTTATTTCTTATTTTGTTTATTTGGCAAATGCCGCATACGTTCGCTATTGCCATTCGCAAATATGATGAGTATAAAGCAGCAGGAGTGGCCATGCTCCCTGTTGTTCATGGATTTGACATCACGAAGAGACAGTTCTTTGTGTATTCTGCCTGTTTAATTCCGCTGCCTTTTCTTATCCCGCAGCTTGGTCTAGTATTTTTAATCATTGCCACCTTGCTTAATATCGGATGGATCGTTGTTAGCATAAGCGGGTTTATGGCAAAAGATAACCAAAAATGGGCGCGAATGGCCTTTCTCTATTCTGTCAATTATGTAACTATTATTTTCTTATTAGCCGTCATTGTCACACTATCTCTATAAAAAAAAATCGCCGAATACGGCGATTTTTTTTGCATATTAAAAGAGGTTCAATTTTCCTATTCTGTTGACTGCTTCTCTTAGCTGATCTTCGTCTACTAGGAGGCCGACGCGGATATAGCCTTCTCCGAATTCTCCAAATCCGTTGCCAGCTGCAACAGCAACATCGGCTTTTTCCAGCAGATAGTCAGCGAATTCTTCACTTGTGAATCCGCTTGGCACAGGGAGCCAGGCAAAAAACGATCCGCTTGGAGCCGTAACACTCCAGCCGATTTCTTTGCAAGCGTTAATTAACGCATTTCTGCGGCTTTCATAACGAGCCACCAGTTCATCAACACAGGACTGATCACCAGTGAGTGCCTCTGCAGCTGCCAATTGGACCGCAGGAAAGAGACTGCAATATAAATGATCTTGAATTAAATTTATTGCTTCAATAATGACTGGATTACCAACAGCAAAGCCGACCCGCCATCCAGCCATATTATAGGTTTTGGATAGCGTATACATTTCAACCCCAAGTTCCTTAGCGCCTTCAGCTTGCAGAAAACTAACAGGTTTTTTTCCGTCGAATCCAATAGCTCCGTAAGCGAAATCATGCAAGACAGTGATGTTATTTTTCTTAGCAAAAGCAACGGTTTCTTCGAAAAAGTCGAGGTCTGCCATAGCACCAGTTGGATTGTTCGGATAGTTAAGGTACATTAATTTTGCTGAAGATTTATCCTCGTCTGAAATGGAATCATAATCAGGCAAGAAATTATTTTCCGCTAATAATGGGAATGTTTTATATTGCACATTTGCTAATGTAACGCCGGATAAATAGTCGGGATATCCAGGGTCTGGCAAAAGCATAAGCTCGCCTTCATTTAACAGGCATATCGGCAATTCTACAAGCCCTGCTTTTGTTCCAAATAACACAGCAACTTCAGTCTTTGGATCAATGTCAACATGATATTGCTTTTTATAAAATTCCGCTGCAGCGTCTTTAAGTTCTTGAATGCCTCTAAATGGAGAGTATCTATGTGTTCTGGGATCCTCTGCTGCAGTTTGCAATGCTTTAACGATATGCGGAGGTGTAGGCTGGTCTGGATTGCCTTGGCCTAAGTTAATGATATCTCTGCCCTCTGCGCTGGCTTTGCTCACTTTTTCAATAAGGCTTGCGAAAAATTGGACTGGTAAATTTTTTAAACGGTCTGAATATTCCATGTAATCCACCTTCAACAATTTTGTACGAGTTAATTTCAAATTTTATAGTTTTTTAAGGCAATTGTCTAGTAAAAAAATTTTTCCTAATGGCTATCTTGCAGGGTGTGTAAGCGTTTTATTTGAAATGGCCCAAAATTTACTATATTGACAAAATGTTAATCGATTTGTACTATGAATATTGTGCTATTTTATTAAATAAAATATTGCTTATCCAGAGAGACTGAGGGACTAGGCCCTATGATGTCCGGCAACCCCCTTTTTGGGAAGGTGCTAATTCCTGCAGAATGATTTCATTCTGAAAGATAAGTCGAGATAATGAACATTTCGATGCCCCTTTCAGATGAAAAGGGGTATTTTGTTTTACTTAAAGGGGTGAAAACCATGATTGAAATTAAGAACCTTTCAAAAATATATACTGCGAAAAACAGAGAAGTAAAAGGTGTCGACAATGTCTCTCTTACTGTTCAGGAAGGGGAAATCTACGGAATTGTCGGATATTCTGGCGCAGGGAAAAGCTCATTGCTTCGCTGCATTAATTTATTGGAAAGACCGACATCAGGGACCATTACAGTTGATGGAGTTGACTTAACTTCACTAAATGGCGAGGGCCTGCGTAAGGCCCGGTTGAAAATCGGCATGATTTTTCAGCACTTTTATTTAATCAGCCAAAAAACAGTATTTGAAAATATTGCGTTTGCCTTGAAAGCGGCAAAAATTCCCTCCGATCAAATTAAAAAAAGGGTAGAGAATCTTCTCGATATGGTCGGTTTAGCTGATAAAAGGGATGTCTACCCTTCACAGCTGAGCGGGGGCCAAAAGCAGCGAGTCGCGATTGCAAGAGCCCTGGCCAACAATCCGTCGGTTCTATTATGTGACGAAGCTACATCTGCGCTAGACCCGACAACAACCAAGTCCATTTTAAATCTTTTGAAGAAAATTAACAAAGAGCTGAGTATTACGATTGTGTTAATTACACATGAAATGGATGTCGTAAAAGAAATTTGCCACCGAATGGCCATCATGCAGGATGGGAAGGTTATCGAGGAAGGTCCTGTTTATGATATCTTTGCCAGCCCTAAGGCTGATTTAACAAAGGAATTTATTGCTAGTGTTGTTTCTTTTGATATCCCTGAAGCGATCTTAAATCGCTGTGAAGGCCCAATTGTGAAAGTAATGTTTAGAGGAAGAGTGGCAGGGGAAGGGATTATTTCTGACATGCTCCAGCAATACAATGTAAAAGGCAATTTTCTGCATGGTTCTATTGAATACATTCAGGATGTGCCCCTTGGCATCTTTATTATGGAACTAAGAGGCCAAAGGGAAGAAATTAATAAAGCACTTGATTATATCGAAAATCGGGAGGCGCATGTGGAGGTGTTAGGAAATGGGGATTGATTTCAATCATTTAATGGAACTGCTTCCTGATATCAATACTGCTTTCATTCAAACCATCTATATGATTACAATTTCTTTAATCATTGCCGTGGTTATCGGCCTTCCAATCGGCATTGCTTTATATGTTACCGATAAAGGGCTTTTTATGGAAAACCGTGCAGTCAAGAATATACTTGGTTTTGTTGTTAACCTGGTTCGTTCGATTCCGTTTATTATTTTACTTGTTGCTTTAATTCCTTTAACGAATTTCTTGGTTGGGACAACGATTGGACCGACTGCAGCAAGTGTATCTCTATCGGTAGCTGCTGTTCCATTTTTTGCCCGAATCGTTGAAACAGCCTTGCGCGAAATTGATAAAGGTGTCATTGAAGCGGCAATTGCTGCCGGTGCGACTCCGTGGATGATTATTAAGGATGTACTCCTTCTTGAGTCAAGATCCGGGATTATTTCAGGAATAACATTAACTCTTATTAGTTTAGTTGGCTTCTCCGCAATGGCGGGTACAGTCGGCGGCGGCGGAATTGGTGACTTGGCCATTCGCTTTGGGTACTATCGCTACGATAATACCATTATGTTTGCAACTGTTCTTATATTAATAATTTTAGTACAAGCTATTCAGATTATTGGTGACCTCGTTGCCAAAATAGTAGATAAACGATAAATAGGAAAGAGGGAGTTAACATGAAAAAATGGTTTTTAGCAATTATTTTATTATTGGCTGTGGGCGCATTAGCAGCTTGCGGCGGCTCTGACAGCAAGGATCAATCAAGTGAAGGTGCAACAGGTGAAGAATCAAAGGAAATTAAACTGGGTGCAACAGCCGGCCCATACAGTGACATGCTTAAAAAGGCAATCATTCCTGGACTTGAGGAAAAAGGCTATAAAGTGGAAGTCATTGAATTTAGTGATTATATCCAGCTAAACAAAGCACTGGATAATGGCGACATTCAGGCAAACCTGTTCCAGCACACCATTTACCTAGAAAACTTTGCAAAAGAAAATAAGATGGATTTAACAGGATTAATTTCGGTCCCAACTGCTCCAATGGGAATTTACTCTAACACTTATAAGTCTATAGATGAAATAGAAGATGGTGCGACAATTACTGTACCTAACGATCCAACAAACGCTGCACGTGCATTTAATACACTTGAAGATCAAGGATTAATTAAATTAGATGAAGGTGCAGATCCGCTAACTGTTTCTGAAAAGGACATTGCTGAAAATAAGAAAAACCTAGTATTTCAGCCAATTGAAGCAGGACAGCTGCCACGTTCCGTAGAAAGTGCAGACTTAGCTGCTGTTCCAGGAAACTTTGCACTAGCAGCGAAAATGGACCTGCTTAGCGCACTTGCCCTTGAAGAAATGGATGATAAATACCGTAATGTTGTTGCTGTAAAAACAGCTAACAAGGATTCACAGCTATCCAAGGATATTAAAGAAGTTGTTGAATCAGAGGGATTTGAAAAGGTGATTGACGAAGAATTTAAAGGATTCGGCAAACCTGACTGGATGACAAAATAATAACTGATGAAGGCTTTCCTGGCATTGTCCGGGCGGGCCTTTTTTTCTTTGGCTTTATTTTTTTCCTTCATTTAAGTATTCTTAACATATTACTCAGTAAAAAAGAGGGAGTTTATTTTGAAACAGATTTACAGTGATATTATACAATTTCGCGGGACACATTATGACTTTGGCTATATGCAGGGGAAGATATTACGGGACTCCCTTTCAGTGAAAAACCGTGAGGATCAATGGAAGGTAAGAAAACCTAGGTTTTCAATCGATATAAATGAAGCTAAGGAAGCCATTACCCGATTTGCCCCTGGGGTTTGGGATGAATTGATTGGACTTCAGGATGCGTTGGAATGGCCAATGGAAAGGGTATTAAAGGAGTTTGGCGGTTATCGTTTGAATTATGTCCGCTCAGGGTGCTCGATACTAACAGGGGAAAATTATTTAATTCGCAATTATGATTATCACCCGAAGACCTATGAGGGACGCTATGTTTTCTTTCAGCCTTCAGATCAAGGATATGCCATTATTGGACCAAGTCAAAGGGTGACTGGACGAATGGATGGAATGAATGAGAAGGGGCTTGTGATCGGATATAACTTCATGCATCGGAAAAACCCGGGAATTGGCTTTATTTGCTGCATGATTGGCCGGCTGATTCTTGAGTCATGTGCAAATATCGACGAAGCTTCAGAAATGCTAAAGGAAATTCCGCACAGGCATTCCTTTACATACGTCGTCTATGACAAAAGTGGAAAAGCCTATGCCGTTGAGGCTTCGCCAAGAGGGGTTGAAGTGCGGCAGACTATTGCGTGCACCAACCACTTTGAAATTATGAAGCACGAAAACCGAAATCATTTAGGTGATTCAGAACGCAGGCTAGGTATTTTACAAGATCATCAGGAAACCGTTAAGGAAGCTTACCAGGCATTTCGCTTGTTGAATGACACTGACAAAGGTGTCTTTTCCGACCTTTACGGCAGCTGGGCAGGAACCATTCACACAACCGCCTATTTGCCAAAAGAAATGAAGGCATGGATTTCCTTAGGCGGAGACAGGGAGCCAACTGAATTCGCCTTTGCCAGCTGGCTGCAAGGACAAAACCTGGAACAAAACCGGATAATAGGAGAAATCGACACCGATATTCCATTCCTGCATATGGACAAAAACGCCAATTGGTATAAAAAATAAACACGTCACCGCATTAACGCACTGGGGGCCTGACCCCCGACGCGGCACCGCATTAACGCGATGGGGGTCAGGCCCCCGATATGGTAATGCGTTAATGTGGTAAGGAGTATTTTTTAGGTAAGGGGGGGTTTTTTTGGACAATGAGAGAGATCATTGGTCATCGAAGTTTGGTTTTATTATGTCTTCTGCGGGAGCAGCGATTGGCCTGGGGGCCATTTGGAAGTTTCCCTATGTGACAGGGATGAGCGGGGGAGGAGCGTTTTTTCTTCTTTTTGTTATTTTTACGATTTTAATTGGTTTTCCTATGCTGGTGTCTGAGTTTATTATCGGCCGCGGAGCACAGAAGGAGGCGGTTTCAGCTTATAAAAAGCTTGCTCCGAACAGTATTTGGGTCATTACTGGCCCGTTAGGGGTCATTGGCTGTTTTCTGCTTTTGTCCTTTTATGCTGTTGTCGGCGGCTGGGTATTGATATACAGCATCATGGCCGTTGGAGGAAAGGTTATTCAGGCCAATACCAGCTATCCTGATTTATTTGGCAGCATTACAGCAACACCTTATATAACTTTAATTGGTCTAGCTGCGTTTCTCCTGATTAATGTCGTTGTCATTTCTTTTGGAATTCAGAATGGAATTGAAAAGGCTAATAAATATATGATGCCGCTTCTGTTTATTTTCTTTATCGTTCTTGTGATACGATCTGTTTCCCTTGACGGAGCCATGGAAGGGATTAAGTTTTTTCTAACCCCAGATTTGTCGAAAATGACAGGCGAGTCGGCTTTATATGCTTTGGGGCAATCCTTTTTTGCTCTGGCTGTAGGGTTTTCCTGTATGGTTACATACAGCTCCTATTTAGAGAAAAATGTCAGCATTCCATCTTCTGCGGGAACCGTGGTCGCCATGAATATTTTTGTATCGTTTCTTGCAGGGCTTGCTATTTTTCCAGTCGTATTTGCCTTCGGATTTGAACCGACGGAAGGACCTGGACTATTGTTTATCGTTCTGCCAGCCGTTTTTTCACAGATGCCGTTCGGCGAATTCTTTTTGGCTATCTTTTTAGTGTTATTCCTATTTGCTACTCTAACTTCATCTTTCAGTTTGCTGGAAATCATTGTTTCAGCATTTACAGAAAGCCGACGATATTCAAGAAAACAGATTACATGGATGTCCGGCATTATTGTTTTTGTCGCCGGCATTCCGGCAGCTCTTTCGTTCAGCCTGCTGGAGAACTTTAAGCTCTTTGACAAAACAGTATTTGATGCAACAGATTTTCTTGTCAGCAACATCATGCTCCCATTAGGCTGCCTGCTGATAGCGTTATTTATCTCTTTAAGAATGAACAAACAGCTGGTAAAAGAGGAATTCACCTTAAGCAACTCTTTGCCTCTAGGTTTATTTCAGACATGGAGTTTTCTTATGAAGTGGATTGTCCCGATTACTATTATCGTGGTCTTTTTAGGGACCTTGGGCATTATCTAATAATAGCTTCTGGAGGGTAACGGAATTGATGGGGCAGAACGATGCCCCCGCCAGCAGAAAAACAGCGGATGAGGGAATCGAAGTGTCAAAACGATGCCCACGCTAGCAGAAAAACAATGGATGAGGGAATCGAAGTGTCAAAACGATGCCCCCGCCAGCAGAAAAACAGAGGA
>Ga0180215_1000740_pt1 | contig 39117 bp, 38 predicted proteins | sample eDN3rd37CBELigBY_FD_128871 | JGI IMG/M metagenome (GOLD analysis project Ga0180215, IMG submission 128871) | Enriched backyard soil microbial communities from Emeryville, California, USA - eDNA 3rd pass 37_C BE-Lig BY (version 2) (version 2) | ecosystem: Environmental > Terrestrial > Soil >...
CCATCTCTATCTATCATTTAGCTCCTATATTAGTAGTGATTTTTGGAAGTATCTTTTTGAAGGAAAGAATGAATGTATGGTCTTTGTTGGCTGTTTTTGTGTGTTTCCTTGGAAGTGTCCTCATAATAGGCATTACCGGTCAAATAACATTTTCAGACTTCGTAAGCTCAGGCTTTATATGGGCTTTACTTGCAGCCATATGCTATGCAATGACGATGATTATAGGGAAGGGTATTCAACGGTTAAGTGCCTATGCGATGACATTTGTTCAAACTGCGGTCGGCATCGTGATTTTATTACCATTTATGGATTTTAACGTATTTCATCATTTGAGTTCAACAAATTGGCTATTTATTTTAGGAACAGGATTGATACATACGGGGATTGTCTATTATTTATTTTTTGACAGTCTTAGACAACTATCTACACCTGTTATATCTGCTCTAGTTTTTGTTGATCCAGCTGTCGCTATCTTGTTGGATACCATTATAATAGGATTTCAACCTTCGACTTTGCAGGTTATTGGAATGATCCTTATTTTTAGTGGAATGTTGTATACATTAGCGGAGCCAAAGAAGGTAGCTTAAACGGTTATGTTTAAGGTTTGTATAGAGTGTAGTGAAACATGGATGCAAATAAATGGATGTATGAAAAAAAGAACGCTTAAAATCCCTTGTATATGGGCATTCTAAGCGTTCTTTTCTGTTTATCAACCAAAAGAATTAATGTTTAATCAGTTCGATTACACGTTGTTTTAGCTCTTCGTCCATTGAAGAAAGCTTAACTTGGTTTGTTAAACGATCTTGTATCTCTTTATCAGTTGTAATACCATGTTCTTTTAAGAGTTGGACAATTAATTCAAATGTCATTTGGTCTTTAATATTTTTTGCTGTTTGTTCCATAGTAACGTCCCCTTTAATGATGTTGCTATATAGATTCTTTTATTTAAAGAGATGGTTTTTTTAATACTGTACGCTAGCGATATAAATACTGTAACAAACTTTTTTGGATATGAAAAATATATTTATAATAATGATATTATATGAAAAAAATATGATAAGGAGGTGTATGGATGGATCTTAGGCAATTAAAGTATTTTAAAACAATCGTTGACGAAGGGAATATAACGAAGGCAGCGGAGATCTTGCATATGGCACAGCCGCCATTGAGTCAACAGCTTAAACAATTGGAACAGGAATTAGGAACGGTTTTAATTAAACGTTATAGACAGCAGTGGGAGTTAACGGAAACTGGGAGGGTCTTATATAACCATGCTGTACACATGTTGCAAGATATAAAGGAGATTAAGCAAGAAATAGCAGAAATAGAAGAAGGAACTCGGGGAACATTATCGATTGGTATATCATCGAGTTGTGTTAACTTACTTCCTAAAAAGATTAAAGAGTTTAGAAGGGGATATCCCAATGTATTCGTTAATATTTTGAAAGAGGATTCAACTTACCTGCAAAAACTATTAATTGAACGGAAAATCGAACTTTCATTTATGCTTCCTCCAGCTAATTTAGAAGAGTATAAAGTGCAAAGACTTAAGAGAGAACCTTTTGTAGTGACCCTTCCTGCTGCATGGGTAAACGGGCTTAATAAAAGTTCAATTAGTTTAGAGGAAATCATTAACTATCCATTTCTTATGTTGGGCCCCATGGAGGGTTCATCTATTTATAGGGACATTTTGAACGAATTCAATAAACGTGATTTTTCTCCTAATATTGTTCTAGAATGCAACGATATATTTACGGTATTAAACTTTGTTGCGCTAGAAATGGGTATTTCAATCATTCCGAAATCGGAAATTCATGATATCTCTCATCAGAATATTAGTACACTTGAAATTGAGGATTTGCCATTATTTATAGAACCAGCCATAGTATCCTTAAAAAGAAATCGTTTGACTAAAGCTGCAGAGCATTTCTTGAATTATTTTGCAGATTAATCAGATGGCTTACATGAATTTGGATTTCACTTATATTTTCAAATTATAAATTCAAGCCCCCTATACTTATGAGAGGGCTTGAAACTATATGTATTAAGGTTCGGTAGGTTGATCTGGTCCTTGTAAATCTAATTGATAAAAGGCAAGGTCTAGCCATCTACCGAATTTATAGCCTGCTTTTTTTATCGTACCAGAATGGATAAAGCCTAATCCTTCGTGGATTTTGATACTGGCCTCATTACTGGCATCAATGCCAGCCACAAGTGTCGCATATTTCTGTTCATTGGCAATCACTATTATTTCCTTTAATAAGTGTAACCCGATTCCCTTTCTTCGATGGTCTTTATGTACATAAACAGAATGCTCAATTGTATATTTATAGGCAGGCCAGGCTCTAAAAGGGCCAAAAGTGGCAAAGCCCATTATTTGATCATCTTCTTCAAAAACAATTATAGGGTATCCCGCTTCGAGCTTTTGTTTATACCATGTTCTTCTATCTTCAATGGTGTGTGGTGTATAGTCATAAACCGCTGTGCTGTTTACAATTGCATCATTATAAATTTCTAAAATGGTGTGCAAATCTCTCTCTTGAGCATATCTAATCATTGTTTCTACCCTTCTCTTCATTTAGTTTTTCTTATTATAATATCATCTTGAATGTATATCAGTATATGCATCTGTCTGTTACTAATTCTATTCCTAAAGCAGACGAAGTGCTAGAGGCAGTTGCTGAAGTAAATCCAATCTCAATTAATTGACAAAAATGGTGAGCATGCTATCATAAAGTTGATTGTCAGATGTGTATATTATTTCAATATAATACAACTAACTGTTAAATGTTTAATTTTATGGTAATTAAAGCAGGGTATGAATTATTTTTCAATAATACTATTTGTGCTGATTTCTTCTATATCTGAATTGATAGGAAGAGTAGAATGAACAAAATATGGGTGGTGGAAACAACATGGGGGAAACATGGTATTTTATTGATTCTGGGTTACAAAGTCCTGCTTATAATATGGCATTGGATGAAACGCTTCTTAATTGGCACAGCCGCGGTCTTATTCCGCCTGTTCTTCGATTCTATGGCTGGAAACCAGCTGCATTAACGCTCGGTCATTTTCAAAAAACAGTCGGTCGAATTGATATCGAGGCTACTAAAGCAAAGGGAATTGAAATTGTAAGACGTCCAACAGGAGGACTTGCGGTGCTTCATGATAATGAGCTTACGTACAGTGTGATTGTGAGTGAAGCACATGAGAAGATGCCAGCTTCTGTTATTGAGGCATATCGAGTGTTATCGCAAGGGATTTTAGAAGGATATAGAAATCTAGGGATTCAAGCAGAACTAGCAATTCCAGATGCGCCGGTTGGGAGAACAGGGACAGCGGTTTGTTTTGAAGAAGCTTCCTGGTATGAATTGGAGATTGATGGGAAGAAGGCAGCTGGAAGTGCCCAAAATCGTCAGAAGGGCGTTATTTTACAGCATGGTTCGATTCCTATTGAAATGAATACAGAAACCTTATATGATTTGTTTATATTTGCAAATGAAAAAGTGAAAGAGAGAGCTAGAGAAGCGTTTGCACAGAAGGCTGTTTTCATTCATGATATTTTAGAACGAGAAGTAACAATGGAAGAGTTAAAGACAGCTTTTAAAGACGGGTTCCAAAAAGGACTTGATATTGAGTTAGCTGCATTTGAACCAAATGAAGAAATGTTGGAGGAAGTCGAAGAGTTGATGAAATCCAAATATACAAATGATGATTATACTTTTCAAAGGTAAGGGGGAGAGTGTGTGGCGAACAAGGAATACTTGCGAAAACCTGAATGGTTAAAGATTAAATTAAACACAAATGAAACCTACACAGACTTGAAAAAAATGATGCGTGAAGAAAAGCTGCATACGGTATGTGAGGAAGCCAAATGTCCGAATATTCATGAGTGCTGGGCTGTTCGAAAAACCGCAACATTTATGATTTTAGGAAGCATTTGTACACGTGGTTGCCGCTTTTGTGCTGTTACAACAGGGATGCCAACTGAATTAGATCGTGAAGAACCAGAACGTGTAGCACGCTCTGTGGAAGTTATGGGCTTACGCCATTGTGTTGTTACGGCTGTTGCTCGCGATGATTTAGCGGACGGCGGTGCTGAAATTTTTGCGGAAACAGTTCGTGCGATTCATCGTAGAGTGCCTTCGTGTACAGTTGAAGTGCTGCCATCAGATATGAAAGGTGACTATGAAAGTTTACATATGCTGATGGATGCAAAGCCAGATATTTTTAACCATAATATTGAAACGGTAGAACGTTTAACGCCACGTGTTCGTTCGAAAGCTACGTATCAGCGTTCTTTACAATTGTTAAAAAGGGTAAAGGAGATTAGCCCTGATACACCAACGAAATCTAGCTTAATGGTTGGTCTTGGCGAAACAAAAGAAGAAATCTTACAAGCGATGGATGATTTACGTGCGCATGATGTAGATATTATGACAATCGGTCAATATTTACAACCAACGAAAAAGCATTTGCCGGTTGAACGTTATGTGCATCCAGATGAGTTTGCCGAGCTAAAAGAAATTGCTCTTCAAAAAGGTTTTAAACATTGTGAAGCAGGCCCGCTTGTTCGTTCTAGCTACCATGCTGACGAGCAAGTAAACCAAGCAGCACGTCAAAGACAATTAGAAGGCGAAAACAAAGAGCCAGAACAGGTTATTCAACAATATAAAGCACAGTTTTCGAATTAATTAAGAGGAAGGAGGGGCCTGACGGATTCCCTTCTTCTTTTTTGCATGGTTTTTTGACTAGAAAGGGAGATTTGTTTGGAAAATTATTTGTTATTTATCATCACAGCATTGCTCATTATTATCGTTCCAGGTCCTGACTTCGCTTTAGTGACAAAAAATACAATTGCTTATGGAAAGGAAGGGGGATTTAAAACGGTTGCAGGTATTGTTACAGCGCTCTTCATTCACACATTGCTTGCAACGTGTGGTCTTTCCGCTCTTATTATGAAATCGGCGGTGCTCTTTTCCGTACTTAAGTTAATTGGCGCAATCTATCTTATTTATCTTGCTATTCATTCTTTTCGTAGTGCTTTGAAGCGTCAACGTTCTCAATTAGTAAAAGAAGAGTGGACTCACCAACGTAAGACAAAACCGAAAAATTTCAAAGAAGGATTCCTAACAAACATCTTTAATCCAAAAGTAGCGGTTTTTTTCTTAAGTTTTTTACCTCAATTTATCTCAAAAGGTGAACATCACTTTTTGCAATTTTTAGCGCTTGGAGTGATATTTATTGCTCTTTCTGTCATATGGTATTTCTTTTATATTTCGCTTATTAAACGCCTGCATGCTTTTATGCAAAGAGAAAAAGTAAACAAAGCGATGGAAGTCATCACAGGGACGGTCCTTTTAGGATTTGGGATACGAATGGTGTTAGAGAAGCAATAATGTTATTGACGGAGCATCTTGTCATAAGAAAAGGGTTCTATTTCTTATGACAAGATGATTGCTTTTATATTAGTTTATTTTAAGACTAGAGGGTAGATAAAAACTTAAGGAGACTCTAAATACTTATACAAATTTAATAAAATTGAAAACTAATTTTCTATATTTATATTGTAAAATTACAATACTTAACAAAAAGGGTGGTTTTCATTTTAAAATGAGGATTAGTAAAAAATATAAAAGACTTTCCGTACTTGCACTCGTACTTGCTTTAGTTGTTATCTGGTTTCACTTTAATAATGATTCAAATCAAACAGAAGCTCCTGATGAGAAAAAGGCTTCAACAGAGCATCGGGAAAAAGATAAGGCTGTAGAAGAGCAGGAAGAAGAGAAAGTACCTGTTACAAGCGATATGGATGCAGCTAAGAAAGTGAAAAAGCTGCTCGAAACGATGACATTGGAAGAGAAGGTCGGGCAGTTAATGATTGTTGGGTTTGATGGAACAGAAAAGAATAGTCATATCAGTGAACTAGTTGAAGAGAAAAACATTGGCGGAGTTATTTATTTTGACCGTAATATGTCGTCGCCGAAGCAAGTAGCTGAGCTGTCCAACTCCTTGCAGCAGTCAACGGGCAATAGCTCTACTCAGCTGCCGCTTATGCTTGCGGTCGATCAAGAAGGCGGAGATATTGTACGGATGCGAGAGCAAGTATCACCAATTCCTTCGCAGCAAAAGCTCGGCAATTATGCTACTCCCGAACAAGTTTATGAGGTAGCTAAATTAAACGGAGCAGAGCTTGAATCAATGGGGATTCATATCAACTTTGCTCCAGTACTTGATTTATCGACAACAGATAGTCGTTCGTTTGGGAAAAATCCAGAAAAAGTATATCAATATGGAGGAAAAGCCATCCAAGGCTTAAATGATTCCTCTATTACAGGGGCATTAAAGCATTTTCCTGGGAATGGCCGCAGTAATATTGATCCGCATGTTGAAACGTCTTCCGTAGAATCAACACAGCTTGATCTCGAAAATTCAGATATTTATCCATTTACACGGATTATTAAAGAAATGGATAATCAGAAGTTTTTCGTGATGGTCACGCATATTAAATACCCAGCCTATGATCAGGAAAAGCCAGCGAGCCTTTCACATGCCATTATTGAAGACTTGCTTCGTGAGAAGCTTGGATATAAAGGGATTGTCATTACCGATGATTTAGAGATGGGAGCTGTGAATAAATATTTTTCCTATAAAGATATGGGAAAAGAGGCACTATTAGCTGGAGCGGATATTTTGCTTGTATGTCACCAATATGAGAATCAGCTTGAAGTGTATAATGGTATTATTGAGGCCGTTCAAAAAGGTGAGATTCCAATGGAGCGCATTGATGAAGCTGTAGAGCGAGTTTTGACGTATAAATTAAATGCGATTCACGGAACTGTGGTCGATCCTGAACAAGCAGAAAAAGTTGTCAAAAGTGCAGAACATGTCAATTATATAAGAAATCTTCAGTTGAATTGAATAATTGCAAAAGCCCTTTCTGAAACGGAAGGGCTTTTGCTTTAGATAATCACGTTGTAGAGTAAAATAAATCTATAATAATTCGCTAATTTTTTATAAAATTCGATAAATTATAATTACTGTTGTAGTACAATAGCGTATATAGGGATAAAAATAGCTACAGATTTCATCCTTTTTATACTATTTTGCACTATAATTGGTATAAAGGAAAAGGGTAAGTCATCAACAAGAAAAGAAAATAGGGAGGAAATGCAGCATGCAAGTACAAACGACTCGAATGGAAGAGGAACAAGCCAAAATTATTCTTCAAGAAACAGCAGGGTTAGCGATTATTACAATCCATCGCCCTCAGTTAAAAAACGCCTTAACAGCAAATATGTGGGATCAATTAGCGGATGTTGCTTTGAAAGTACTTGAAAATCCAAAAAATAAAGTGCTGTTGTTAAGAGGATCGGGTGAGCAGTTTACGGCTGGATCAGATATTAAAGAATTTAATCAACTATCTTTAGAAAAAGCAGAAGAGGCGTTTGTACATATGGAGAAAACAATTTCGACAATTGAACGCTTACCGATTCCAACGATTGGAGTAATTAACGGTCCTGCGATGGGAGCTGGACTTGAATTAGCTTTAGCTTGTGATATTCGAATTGGATCAGAGAAGTCTAAACTAGGGATTCCTGTAGGAAAGTTAGGGATTACATTAAATAATAAATTTGCGCAAAGACTTGTGAATTTAGTCGGTCCAAGCTTAACGAAGGATTTAGTGTATACAGGTAGGATGTTAAAAGCAGAAGAAGCATATCGAGTGGGGATGCTGAACTACTTAGTTACGGAAAAAGATTTAAATCGTTATGCCATTAAAATGGGGAAATTAGTTGCTTCTATGTCTCCAGCATCATTGCTAGCGGTTAAGACGTCTGTACAAGAATGTATCGATAGTGCACCGGTTCTTTGGAAAGGATCTACACCGTTTGTTGATCAAAATGATTTCCCTGAAGGCGTTAGAGCATTTGTGGAGAAACGCTTACCTCGATTTACTCGTCGTACACAGTAATAAAATGAAAGACAAAAAAGAGCGTGGATATCTTGTATCACGCTCTTTTTTTGTCTAAAAAATGAAAAAAATCATCAACGTTGATGATTTTTTTCATCGACTATAAAAGTAGTTATATAGGATGAATATTCAACAAAATTATGGGGGAGAGATGATTCTTTTCATCACTTTTTAATTTTACTGGAAATTACCGCTTCTATTAAGGCATTCTCTCCTTGGTATAGTTCTTGCATTTAATAATAGTGAATCTAATTAAGGAGGAATTTTCATGGAGAAGGTAATTATTTCAGCAGCATTAACAGGAGCATTTCCTGCAAAGGATAAAAACCCTAATATACCATTGACACCTCAGGAAATTGCGGAGGATGTATACCAAGTTTGGAAAGCGGGGGCAGCAATTGCTCACTTACATATGATTGATGAGAACGGCAACGGTACGATGGATAAAGAAAGATTTCAACAAACGGTTGAACTGATACGTGAAAAGGATTGCGATATTATTCTCAATTTAACAACTTCTGGTGATCTGAATGCCACTGACGAGACTAGAATGGCCCATTTGATTGAATTAAAGCCCGAAATGGCTTCCTTTGATGCTGGGAGTATGAATTGGATGCATAAAACGATTTTCCTAAATACACCTCCATTTCTTGAAGAGCTAGGAAAGACGATGCTAGAGAATAACGTAAAGCCCGAAATTGAAATCTTTGATGCTGGTATGCTTTACAATGCTCTTCACTACGTAAAAAAAGGTGTGTTAGATACACCAACTCATTATCAATTTGTTCTCGGGGCTCCAGGAGGTATAGCAGCTACAGTTGAAAATCTTGTGTTTTTAAAAGGATTACTACCTGAAAATTCTACTTGGTCTGCATTTGGAATTGGCCAAGGTCATATGCCAATTTTATATGCAACTCTTGCGCTGGGCGGGCATATTCGGGTTGGTATGGAGGACAACATCTATTATTCGAAAGGGAGACTTGCAAAGTCCAATGCGGAGTTTGTTGAAAGAGCAGTACGTGTGATTCATGAACTTAATAAAGAGGTTGCAACTCCAGATGAAGCTCGGCAAATATTAGGACTAAAAAAAGCTATACATTCATAAGGAGGGCGATATGATAAAAAAAATAGCAGTCATTGGTGCAGGAACAATGGGGCACAGTATTGCATTGAACTTCTCGATTTATGGATATGATGTAAATCTTTATGATACTAATTCAACAAGAATCGCAAATGTTGAAGAGGAAATAAAAGACGAACTTGAATTCTTGGCAGAAGAAGAGTTTATAGAACCTAGTGAAATAATGAAAGCGCTTAGTAACATTCACTATTTTACTGATTTACAAGAAGCGGTGATGGACCGTGATTATGTTATTGAAGCCGCTCCAGAAATATTAAAACTTAAGCAAGAGCTTTTTCAAAAATTAGATGAATTCTGTTTGGATCATACGATTTTAGCAAGCAATACATCTAGCTTGAATCTAGAAAGCATGATGGCTTTGATTAGTAATGATAGAAGAAAAAAAATGATTGTTAACCATTGGTACAATCCAGGACATATTATGCCTATTGTGGAACTTTCCTTTTTTGGGAATATGCCAGAGGACATTTACCTTAAAGTTGAGCACTTATACAAATCTATTAATAAGCAATGTGTAAAAGTTTTAAAAGACGTACCAGGCTTAGTTGCAAATCGTATCCAACAAGAGAGGTATTTTCTATTATCGAACAAGGAATTGCTGCTCCAGAAGATATAGATAAGGCTCTACAGTTTGGTCCTGCTTTTCGTTATGCTACGACTGGCCAATTGGAAATTGTAGATTTAGGGGGACTTGATATTTGGTGTACGGTGGGCGATAACTTATTAAAAGTTATGGATAATTCACTATCAGCTAACTCGCTTTTAAGGAGAAAAGTTGAAGAAGGAAAATTAGGTTTAAAATCTGGTGAAGGTTTCTTTAAGTATAGTCAGGAAAATGGCCCTGAAATAAGGAAACGATTTACCCAAAAGTTAATCCATCAGCTTAAAGCATCTGAATACTATGTCGAGAAAAAGACTTTCTTAAATAATATCTAAGCATTGTTGCTAAATTTTAGAGTTAAAAGCGAAGTATTAAGAAAGTAGTAGGAAAAATAATGATTCTCATAGAGATAACTAAGATAAGAAGTTTGAAAATGAAAATGTCTTGGAAAGACTGATAGAGAGTTATAAAGTACTATAGATTTTTATACGGGTTCAACAAATCGCAAGTTATACATTCACTGATGGTTTGTTGAACCCTTATAGAAGCGTCGTATGTACATTAGTGTGTGTTTGTGATCTTTATGAAAGCTAATATATAGGAGAATTTAATATGATTAATAAGCTATTAATGTTCTTTGTTAAATTTATGCGTAATTATCTGCCTAATCCATTTACATTGGCATGGTTGATTACTGTTTTTGTAGCTATTGTGGCGTTAGTTTCCACCCCGTCGAAACCAAGTGATTTAGTTAATTATTGGGGAGATGGATTGTTTGGTCTGTTACCATTTGCCATGCAGATGTCTCTTATTCTTATTACTGGATACGCATTGGCTGCATCCAATGTTGTTAAAAAGGTCTTAATAAAACTTGTTAAAATCCCACGCACGCCAAAGCAAACGATACTATTCGTAGCGATTATTTCTATGGTTTTATATTTCTTAAACTGGGGATTAGGTCTAGTGGCAGGTGGATTATTAGCTAGAGAAGCTGCAAAGCAACATAAAGATGTTGATTTCCGACTTTTAGTAACAGCGGCATTCTCCGGAATTATTATTACACACGGTGGTTTATCTGCTTCCATACCTTTATTAATTAATACGGAGGGGCATTTTGCACAAGATCAGATGGGGCTAGTTCCACTTACACAAACTATATTTGGTGCTCAGTCATTATTTATTACCATCTCATTAATTATTGTAATTCCGCTCCTGTGTGTATTGATGATGCCTAAAAAAGGGCAAGAAGTGCTAGTAGATGGTTCCCTGTTTGATGAGGAAATTGCAGCTTCTTCAGAGTTTGGTTTGAAAAAATTAACAATTTCTGAAAAAATCGATAATAGTAAAATTCTTGGCTTGACTTTGGGAGTAGTTGGATTAATATATCTCATTTATTACTTTTTTAACAATGGCTTTAATTTGAATATCAATACGATTATTATTATTTTTATCGTTCTTGGTGTTCTCGCTCATGGTTCTTTAATGGAGTATTCAAAGGCAGTTACAAAAGGAACATCCACAGCGGCAGGTATTATCTTACAGTTTCCGTTTATGCAGGTATTATGGGGATTATGCATGAAAGTGGCCTTGTCATGAATATTTCTGATTGGTTATTAAGCCTAGCAACCTACGAAACATTTGAGTTATTTAGCTACTTTTCTTCCCTTATTATCAGTGTTTTTGTTCCTTCTGCTGGTGGGCATTGGGCTGTTCAAGCGCCATTTATGCTTCCAGCTGCAGAAACATTAGGTGTAGAGCCATGGAAAGTAGCTATGGGTGTTGCATGGGGAGAAAGTATATGGAACATTATTTGTCCATTCTGGGCATTGCCATTAATCGCAATTGCAAAAATTGATTTAAGGGACTTGATTGGTTTTTCTGTTTTACTATTTATCGTTGGGAATATTATTGCGATTACTGGTATTCTCTTATTCCAGTGAAACATTTCTATTTCTGGTAGTTTGCAAAAAGATTTTTAAAAGTAGGGAACTTCGGTATGGTGTTAATTTTCCCTCATAGATAATAACAGTATATAAAACAAATAAGGATGGAAAAATACAGAGTTATTTTTCCATCCTTATTTGTTTTCAATTAATAATAGTTTTATATATCGGAGGCTAACGAGACTATTATCGTGTTATAATAAAATTTTTAAAAATGTATAATAATTACAAAAATGTATAGGCGGAGGATGTGGAGATACTATGACATATAAGCGGGATTTAGAATTTTATGATTTTGAAAGAATAGCAGATATTTTATATGACGGAATTTATATAGCAGATAAACATGGGAAAACTGTATTTGTCAATAAAGCATATGAAAGAATTACAGGCTTAAAAAGAGAACAAGTCGTAGGAAAATATGTGGGTGATTTAATTGAAACCGGCTTGTTTAATTATGGGGTAACACCAGACGTAATAAAAACAAAAAAGCAAATAAATGCAACATCCACCATCCATAATGGGGTAACAGTATTAATAACAGGTACACCTTTATTTAATAATAAAGGGGAGGTCGAACTAATAGTAGTTACCAATAGGGACATGTCAGATTTGCTGAGAATTGAAAATGAATTAAAAAAGTCGAAAGAACAAATGAAGATTGTCGAGAAAACTGAAGAAAAAAATATTCAGGAAATTGAACACTTAAGAAAAAAAAGCGTAGAGTCAAAAATAATCGGAGAAAGTGAAGAAATAAAAAACATTATTCAAATGATTAATCAAGTAGCGAAATTAGACGTAAATGTACTAATTACTGGCGAAACAGGCGTTGGCAAGGAAGTTGTTTCAAATGAAATCTATATGAATAGTACCAGACACAATAAACCTTTTATAAAAGTAAATTGTGCAGCAATACCGGCTAATTTATTAGAAGCAGAGCTTTTCGGATATGAAAAAGGGGCATTTACAGGGGCTTCTACTAAAGGGAAGTTGGGGTTATTTGAATTAGCGAATCATGGAACAATTCTTTTGGATGAAATTGCGGATATGCCTCTAGACTTACAAGTCAAGTTATTACGAGTAATCCAACAGCGAGAAATCACTAGAATTGGCGGTACGAAACCAATAAGACTAGATGTGCGAATTATTGCTGCAACTCACGGAGATTTGAAGGAGCTTGTTTCTAAAGGGAAATTTAGAGAAGATTTATATTATCGCTTGTATGTTTTTCCTATTTATATTCCACCACTTAGAGTAAGAACATCTGATATTGAAAAATTAACAGATTATTTTTTGACAGTTTATAACAATAAGTATGGAAAAGAAATTACATTCAAGAAAGATGCTCTATTAGTTTGGGAAAGTTATTCATGGCCAGGGAATATTCGAGAATTACAAAATGTGTTAGAGAGACTAGTTATAATCTCGAATCCTTCCGAAATTATAACTAGTAGTAAAGTAAAGAAACTATTAAATATTGAAATGGATGATAAAGAATCTATTGGTTCTGGGGAAAGTTATAAAAAAATAATAGAGTCTTTTGAAAAAAAAGTATTACAAAATGCAATTGACCTATATGGTACGACACGAAAAGTGGCTGAACATCTAAAAATAGATCAATCAACTGTAGTAAAAAAGGCAAAAAAACTTGGGATAAAATTGAAAAAAATTAATAACTAACTGAATGATGACAAAAAGAATCTTATAGATGAATTTAGTCATCGGTTCTGCATGTATTTTTTAGTGAGACTTATAACAATAGATGAATTTTTTCATCTTAACATTCCATAAACCACCAATCGTTCCCTATTTAATGACAATAAATCATTTGGCATGCAAATTGCATTAGTTATTTATTGTAAATATATTTATTTAATTAAGAGGGAGAGGTATTGAATGGAAAAGTTAATTATTACTGTTGCAACAACGGGAGCTCAAACAACGCGTGAACACACTCCTTATGTGCCACTAACACCTAAGGAAATAGCTGATTCTGTTATAGAATCGTGGAAAGCTGGAGCGGCTATTGCTCATATTCATGTAAGAGATAAAGATGGAAACAATACAGTCGATTTAAATGTTTATAAAGAGGTCATTGATCGGGTTCGGGATAAGTGTGATATCATTCTAAATTTAACTACAGCTGGCGGGTTGGAGATGAGCGATGAAGATCGACTTCGGGTATGTGAGCTAAATCCCGAAATGGCTACTTTTGATGCGGGAACAATGAACTTTGGAACAGATGTATTTCATAATACACCACGATTTTTAGAGAATTTAGCTACGGAAATGAAAAAACGTGAAATTAAGCCTGAAATTGAAATTTTTGATATAGGGATGATCCATAATGCATTGCGCATTGCTCAAAAAGGGCTTCTAGAGAATCCATTTCACTTTCAATTTGTATTAGGTGTACATGGTGGAATGCCGGCTACTCCCAAAAATTTAATGTACTTAATTGACAGTATTCCAGAAGGATCTACATGGTCAGCTATAGGGGCAAGCAAAGACCAACTCACTATTAATACAATGAGTATTCTTTTAGGTGGGCATGTTCGAGTAGGAATGGAGGATAGTGTGTACTATCGAAAAGGGGAATTAGCTAAAACAAATGCTCAATTCGTAGAGCGGATTGTTCAATTATCTCACACTTTAGGGAGAGAAATAGCTACTCCAAATGAAGCGAGAGACATTTTACAGTTATCAAAAAAATTAATTAAGGGGTGACAATAGATGAGAATAGGAATAATTGGGGTAGGTTCACTTGGGACTATTATTGGTGCATTAATAACTAAAGGTGGATACAGCGTTGATTTAATTGACATCAACCAGGAAAATGTGGATGCATTAAATCAAAAAGGAGCTAAATTAACGGGTTTTTTAGATGAAGTGATTCCTGTATCCGCCAAACACCCAAAAGATGTAAGCGGGGAATATGATGTTATTTTCCTCCTAACAAAGCAAGTTTATACAAAAGAATCACTTGAATCGATTCTTCCTTTTCTTCATGAAAAAAGCGTGATATGTACGCTGCAAAACGGTGTTCCAGAAGAAAGTGTTGCTGCCATTGTTGGGAAGGAGAGAACAGTAGGCGGCGTAGTTGGTTTTGGAGCTACTTGGAAAGAACCCGGCGTATCAGAGCTAACAACCGAAGTAGAGGTTATGAAGAAATATGCTTTTGATATTGGTGAATTAACAGGAGAGCTTACCGAAAGAATTGTACTGTTAAAAGACATTTTAGATACAGTCGGCTACTGTGAAATTTCAACTAATATTATTGGAGTGAAATGGTCTAAATTGTTAATGAATGCGACTTTCAGTGGAATGTCTGCAGCCCTTGGATGTACATTTGGAGAGGTTTTATACAATTCAGATGCGATGAAGGGCTTAGCGAACATCGCCGATGAAACAATTAAAGTAGCTCGGGCGCATCATATTAAATTAGTAGAAATGCAGGGAAAAGACTTTGAGTTTTTAGAGTTGGAAAATCAAACAGATATTTCAGGGAAGATGGCATTTTATGAGGAAGTATGGGGTCCCCACGCCAGACTTAAAGCTAGTATGTTGCAGGATTTAGAGAAAGGTAGAAAAACAGAAATCGATTTTATTAATGGACATGTTTCGAAAAAAGGAAGAGAGGCAAACATTCCAACTCCTTATAACGATTTAGTGTGTAAACTTGTAAAAAGCTCGGAAGCAACAAAGGAGCTTCCTGTATTTGAGGAGAATATTAATGAGTTTCAGTCCCTCTTCAACCAATTTATTCACAGCAAATCTTTAAGTAATCACTAAAGAAAAGGTAGAGGATAGTATGCGCAGACATAATAAGGGCAGTGTGAGCGTTAGCTCCACGCCTTTTCTACAGAAAAAGAGGGTGATGGAATGTTTATTGAAGTAATTGCAATTTTGTTCTCACTAGGATTACTTATTTTTTTAGCCTATCGCGGTTTCCCTGTTATAGTAATTGCTCCCATTGTAACATTACTGGCAGTTGCTCTATCAGGTATGGCCTTATTGCCTAGTTATACTGAAGTTTATATGCCTAATTTAGCAAACTACATTAAAACATGGTTCCCTATTTTTATTCTGGGTGCTGTATTCGGTAAATTAATGGAATTAAACGGAGGCACCGCTTCGATTGCCAAAAAGATTATGGACATCGTCGGTGTAAAAAGGGCGCTTCTAGCAACTATACTTGCGTGTTCTATTTTGACTTATGGTGGGGTTTCTCTATTTGTGGTAGTTTTCGCAGTATACCCATTTGCAGCAGCAGTTTTCCGTGAGGCAAATATTCCGAAACGATTTATTCCTGCAGTAATTGTTTTAGGCGGTTGTACGTATACGATGGATGCGTTCCCAGGTACACCACAAATTCAAAATATTATTCCGACAAACTACTTTGGAACGGATGCTTATGCTGCTCCAATCACTGGGCTCGTTGCAGGGACTATTATCTTCTCTCTAGGGTATCTCTGGTTATCAAGACGAATTAAAAAAGCGAATTTAGCTGGAGAAGGTTATGGAGAAGGTCATAAAAATGAACCGGTCGTCAACCCGGATGAAAAACTTATCAATTTTTGGGTAGCTATTATTCCTTTGGTAGTTGTGGTGGTACTTAACTTCGTATTTACCAAAACAAGATGGTCAGTCAGTAACTGGTACACGCCTGAATTGTTACAAGAAACTTTTAAAGTTGAAAATTTAAGTAGCGTGACTTCAACGTGGGCACTAATCGTAGCACTTGTATTTGGGATTATTGCTGCTTTACTTATAAATATAAAAGCTTTTACAGGCTCAAAGCTTTCCTCCGGTCTCACGGTGGCAGCAGGCGGATCATTATTGGCTGTATTCAATGTAGCGTCCGAAGTAGGTTTTGGAAACGTTGTAAAAACTTTACCCGGATTTGAAGTAATCAGGAATGGGATTACAGGAGTATCCTCCCATCCGTTGATATCTGAGTCCATTGCTGTTAATGTGCTAGCTGGTGTTGTTGGATCCTCATCAGGAGGGATGTCGATTGCTCTTGAAGTAATGGGGCAACATTATTTGAATCTAGCCAACTCTATAGGAATGAATCCGGAATTTCTACATCGGGTAGCATCTATGTCAGCAGGCGGTTTAGATTCTCTGCCACATAGCGGTGCAACCATCACCATTCTGGCGATTTGCGGTCTTACCCATCGGCAATCTTATGGAGACATTTTTGCCATTACTATTATGAAAGCAATTGTAGCCTTTAGTACAGCTGTTATACTTTCATTTATTGTTTAAAGCGAATCGAAGTACACCAAAGAATGGTCATCATCTAGGAACAGTTAATTTGAAATAAAGCAACCATTTCAAGTAGGGGACAAGTTAAAGGAGATATCAATTTAATATAGAGGTGATATTATGACAAGAACCGTTATTTTGGATGGGGCACGAACTCCTTTTGGGAAACTAGGCGGTAATATTTCCTCACTTTCTGCTACGCAGCTAGGAGGAGTGGTTATTCGGGAAGCGTTAACTAGATCTAAGGTAGATCCCGGTGAAGTTGGGGAAGTAATTATGGGGAATGTACTTCAAGCGGGACAAGGACAAATTCCTTCTAGACAAGCAGCAAGGGAAGCTGGAATTCCCTGGAGAGTTAAATCGGAAACAATAAATAAAGTTTGTGCCTCAGGAATGAGGAGTGTCGTATTAGCAGATTTGCTTATTCGTTCTGGTGAAGAAGAAATAATTGTAGCTGGTGGGATGGAATCTATGTCTAATACTCCATATGCAGTTTCTAGCACACGCTTTGGAGCACGTATGGGGAATACGCAAATGATTGATTTATTAATCCATGACGGACTTTCATGTAGTTTCACAGGTGTTCATATGGGTACATATGGAAATAGGACAGCGGATGAATTTGATCTTTCAAGAGAAGAGCAAGATAAATGGGCTGTTAGGAGCCATTTTTTGGCCATTAAAGCTAGGAAGTCAGGTGCTCTATCTGATGAAATTGTTCCCGTATCCGTTCCGCAACGAAAGGGAGAATCGGTTCTCATTGAACATGATGAAGGGCCCCGTGAAGATACAACTGTAGAAGTATTATCGCAATTGAGGCCAGCATTTGAAAAGGATGGGACTATAACTGCAGGTAATGCTCCGGGGGTTAACGATGGCGCAGCAGCATTAGTATTAATGAATGAAGAACGTGCATTAAACGAAAAGAAAGATGTGTTAGCAACAATTATTGCACATGCAGAAATTGCTGTAGAAGCAAGCAGATTTCCTGAAACACCAGGCCTTGTCATTAATAAATTATTAGATAAAACAAATAAAACAATTGATGACATTGATTTGTTCGAAGTGAATGAAGCATTTGCTGCTGTTGCTTTAGCTAGCGTTGAAATTGCTAACATCCCGTCTGATAAAATTAATGTTAATGGAGGAGCGATTGCATTAGGTCATCCAATTGGAGCGAGTGGAACCCGTGTCATTTTAACGTTGGCTTATGAATTAAAAAGAAGAGGTGGAGGAATTGGAATTGCATCTATTTGTTCAGGCAGTGGACAAGGTGATGCTATAATGATTGAAGTGAATTAAAAGTAGCGGCGAACATCGTCTTTCATTTTTTAAAAGCTAATAAGTTTTTATAGAGCCTAGCCTTATAGCGCTAATCCCCTTATACAAAAAAAGCGTGGATATTCTCATACCACGCTTTTTTGTATGGAAATGGAGGTGCTAATTTGTTCTAGTCTTGCCAACTGAGGAAACATGAACGTCAATAGAAGCAAATTCGATATTAAAGTGATGAAGAAAATTGTGCTGAATTTCTAGTTGAAGCTGTTCGAGCATGTTTGGTAAATGATATGAGACAGGAGAGACGACAGAGACATTTAAGTTTGCTGTCGGTAGTCCTTCTACTTCTACATGAATGGAATCAAGATGGTCTATATATGGATTGTTTGAACATGTATGTTCAATAATATCGATAAATGCCTTTTTCTCGATTCGGATATATCCTTTATGAAAGTCTGGACGAACAATAGTCGTTTCACCAATTTTCTCTTTTTTAGGAGAAAAAATATCCATCCCTTTATACACTAATCTTTTGAAGAAGTTTTGCCCCACTTGTTTATGTGGAATCGGCATAATGTGTTTTCCTTCTGTCTTTCTAATGAATTGCGCCATCTTGATTTCACTGGAAGAGCGAATGTCTTCTACATAATAATAATGATCGATATCTCCTAATTCGAGTCGTTTAGCAATTAACTTGGTCATTTTGTCTGATGTGCCAATAATAAGAATCTTATTGATTACGTAAATTTTTAAAGCTTCTTGTACTTCTTTTGCATGTAAATCGTCTGAAAAAATAGCCCGTCTTACTGCAGTTACTGTATTTTTCTCAAATTTTGCTGAGGTACCGGCTATCTTTTGTCCATGTAAAATTAATAGCCCATCATCAATAATAGCAGGAATTTTATGCTGGTCAGCAAAGGCAAGGGCACTTGTACTTTTACCAGTCCCGCTAGGTCCACTTAATGAAAAAATCTCCATATGTATACTCCCCGTTTTTACTTCCATTATATAGTTCGTGAAGGTATTGTTCAAACGGGCATATTTCTTTTGACTAATCCCATACTAGAAGGTAAGAAGGAGGGATATCCATGGCTAAACGTACAAAAAAGAATGATGCAGCTCAAAAGAACAAACAAGGGTTTGATTCAAGCAAAACAGATTCAGAGTTCTCTCAGGAATTTGGGAGTGCTAATGCTAATCGAGCACACAAAGAGAAAGCAAAAAAAGAAAAAGCATCCAAAAATCAAGGTGAATGGAAAGGCATGCATTGATGTGTCCTTGTTAGTGTTGTATGAAAAAGATTGCGATATTTGTTCTATGTATACTGATTTTGTTTCTTCCATTACAAGTGTTTGCAGAACGAAAGGTACCGATTTTACTTTATCATTCGATTGATGAGTTTAAGGGACATGGCTCTAAAGAGTTGTATGTAACACCAAATAATTTCGAGCAACAGATGATGTATTTACGAGATCATGGTTACACATTATTAACTTTTGAGCGATGGCAAGATATTGATAAAGTAAATAAACCAATTTTCATTACCTTTGATGATGGATATAAAAATAATTTGAATGCATTTGTTGTTTTTCAAAAGGTAAAAACTGAGCGCTTTAAACCAACGGGTACAATCTTCGTTATTTCTGATTTTATCGGTCGTTCGAACCGGTTGTCACGGTCGGATTTAAAAATGATGGCCGATTCAGGCCTAATCTCCGTTCAGTCTCATACGGCTACACACCCTGATTTGACACAAATAAAAAATTATAGGTATGAACTGAAAGAGTCCAAAGATAAAATTCAGCAAATAACAGGAAAGCCAGTTATTACTCTTGCATATCCGTATGGAATTTTCAATGACAAGGTTGTTGCAGAGACGAAGAAGTACTACTTATTTGGACTGACAACAACGCCTAAACTATTTTCTAAAAAGGGTATAAAAGATGAACTCTACCTCTTACCGCGAATCTATATCAAGTATTCAACGACACTTGATGATTTTGCCAAAATCGTGGAAGGAGAATGAAAGGAGTACATAGAAAAACGGGAAGAAAACATCTTCCCGTTTTTCTATTAAGGTTCAGTTACATAACGTACAAATCAATAATATCCCATTCATATAGCCTATATTAAAATGAAATCACTTCGACTTAGTATCTGTTGATTTCCTCTAGTTCTCTTGCATGTTGGGCCAGTTCATATAAGATAAGCTGACTATTTACTTCTCTTTCATCCGCTGCTTTTTCAACATAATGATAATGGCCGACACTATTTTGTTCCCGTGCTTTTACATTGTCTGCTAACATGAGCTTCATCCATGTTTTAATTCTTTGTTTTAAATGCCCTTTTAAAATAGGAAATAGAATTTCTACACGGTTTTCCATGTTTCGTGTCATCATATCTGCTGACGATAAATACAATTTTTCTTCGCCGTTATGATGGAAATAATAAATTCGGGTATGCTCTAAAAAAACACCGACTATACTTCGTACCCGAATATTTTCACTAACCCCTTTAATTCCTGGGCGTAAACAACAAATTCCGCGTACAATTAAATCAATTTTTACACCCGCATTAGATGCTTCATATAGCTTCATGATAAGATTTTTATCAGATAGAGCATTCATTTTAGCGACAATATAGCCGTTTCCCAGTTGTTTGTGAAATTGGATTTCCTTATCGATTAATTCAATAAATTGATCTCTAATATCAAATGGAGCAACAATTAAGTGATGGTAGTTTGGCTTTTCCATATGTCCACTTAAATAATTAAAAAAGTTCGTAGCATCAATTCCAATTTTCTTATTAGAAGTAATTAGTCCTATATCTGTATAAAGCCTAGCTGTTGCATCATTATAATTGCCTGTACTTAAATGAACAAATCGCTCGATTTTATCCTTTTTGTGGCGTACCACAAGGGTAATTTTGCTGTGGGTTTTTAAATGGGTCATTCCATAAATAACATGACAGCCTGCCTTTTCTAGTTCCTTTGCCCAATGAACATTGTTTTCCTCATCGAATCGAGCCTTTAACTCTACTAAAACGGTGACCTGCTTTCCATTTTCAGCGGCTCGTTTAAGGCTTTTAATAATCGGAGAGTTCCCGCTTACTCGATAAAGAGTCTGCTTAATCGCCAAAACATCCGGGTCACAGGCTGCCTGTGAAATAAACTCAATGACCGGTTCAAATGATTCATATGGATGGTGCAGCAAAATATCTTCCTGAAGAGCAGCGTCAAAAATATCTTGTTTTCCCACTAAATCTTTTGGGATTTGTGGAATGTACGTTGGCTCGCTTAAATATCCATGAGTGGATTGAATCTCATTGCAAAAAGAAAGTAAAAATGTTAAGTCGAGAGGAGCTTGTACAAAATATACATCTTTTAAATGAATTTCTAGTTCGTCGATTAAATAATTTACGACCTGTTTGTCATGTTCAGGGTTTTGTACTTCTAATCGGACAGGTGCTCCCCATTTGCGTTTTTTTAGTTCTTCTTCAATTTCTTGCAGCAAGTCCTCTGCTTCGTCTTCGTGAATTGTTAAATCAGCGTTACGCGTGATGCGAAAGGCTGTTACAGATTTTATTTCATAGCCACTAAATAATTTATAAATAAAACGAGAGATGACTTGTTCTAATAATACAAATGTTCTTGTATCGTTTTCTGAAGGCAATTCAATATAACGTTTAATGACAGAAGGGACTTGGACAATGGCAAGCTTTCCTGAAACAGATTCAATATCGATATTTTCTTCCTTGTCTCCAATGATGATTGCTAAGTTTAACGATTTGTTTGCTAACATCGGAAAGGGTCGGTAGGCATCGATTGCCATCGGTGTTAATACGGGAAAGATGTGCTCATCAAAATGATTTTCTAAAAAAACTAAATTTGCCTCGGATATTTCCGTAATTGGAATAATGTTTATTTGTTCTTTTTCTAGAAGAGGAGCAAGATGTTTCTTGTAGATACGATCCTGTTTTTCAATCAACTCATGTGTAATTTTAGAGATTGATTTCAGCTGTTGTACCGGTGTTAATCCTGCCTTATTTTCAGGACGATTAAATCCTGCTTTTACTTGATCGAGCAACCCAGCCACACGAACCATGAAAAATTCGTCTAAGTTGGAACTTGTAATAGCTAAAAATTTGTATCTTTCTAGTAAGGCATTTTGGCTATCCATTGCTTCTTCCAATACCCGCAGGTTAAAGGCTAACCAACTTAATTCACGATTATTATAAAAAGAAGGATCTGCAATATTAACAGTTCTATCTAGTACTTTCAAGATGTGTACAACTCCTTATAGGTTACTATCTAATCATATTGTAAGATATATGACGAAGAAAGATATAAAGATTGTATATTAATCGTGCGAATTTTGTGTAAATTCATGGAATATAGACATTTTAAAAGTGGATATGGAACAACAGCATTTGAATATCTATCATATTTAAATTGAGGAAAAGCTTTTTTATTATTGAATTAATTGTTAGAAGGATTTTTGTTTTTGAACGGTTTTGTACAAAACTACCTACACTAAAGGATGTTGAAAGCCTTACTACACGGCCTATTGTTGATAGGGGCAATTTGAGGTCGGTGTGTAAATAATATTTATACAGATTCGATAGATATGGCAGAAAAACATAAACTAATAGTTGTAACTCCCAACGAAGAGTCCGTAACCTCATTTTTACTATTATGTAAAAATAAGTGATACAATTGATTGGACGTTCATTCATTGAGTGTAGGGAGGAATAGCTTATGAAAAAGTCTAGTATTATTTTCTTTGAAAGAAAATTCCCCAGTGCAAATATGATCCTTATTAAGGATCAGCTCCCAATCCTTATTGACACTGGTTTTGGGAGTGAAGCGAAAGATACAGAGCAATTAATTAGAGAAGCAGGCGTTTCACCAGAAGACTTACATCTTATTGTGAACACACACTATCATAGTGACCATGTAGGCGGCAATTTTCATTTTCAAAAAAATTATGATGTTACGATTGCTGCTCATAAATGGGATGCCAATTTAATTAATTCTTGTGACCTTGAAGCCTGTAGTGCAGAATGGTTAGATCAGCCTGTAGAGCCGTATCGAGTCGATAAAAAGCTCTCAGATAACGATGAGATTCATACAGGAAGCAGAACTTTGAAAGTCATACACACACCGGGACATACGTTAGGACATATTTCTTTATATGAACCTGAAGAAGAGGTATTAATTTGCGGAGATCTTTTTCACAAAAATGATATTGGATGGTTAAATATCTTTCGAGAGGGTGCTTCATCAATCCAACGATCGATAGAAAGTCTGGATAGATTGTCCAGATTTCGAATTAGGCAAGCATATTCGGGACATGGAACTCAAATAGAGAATCCTATTGCTTCCATTGATGCAGCAAGGGAGCGGTTTGAAAAGTGGCTTACGATGCCAGAGAAGGTTTCATGGCATGCCATGAAAAGGATCTTTGCATTTACATTAATCATTAAAAATGGATTGGCAAGAGAAGAAATCGATAGCTACCTACTAAAGTGTGGTTGGTTTCAAGATTTTGCACGCTATTCTTTCCAGTTGCAACCCGAAGAATTTATTCAAATTTTGCTTGATGAAATGATTCGTTCCAAAGCAGCGAGCTGGCACAATAATTATTTAATCGCTACGACCCCATACCAAGTACCACAAGAGAAGTGGGGGAATAAGAACATAAAGCCGAAAGATTGGAAACCTCAAGGTATTCTTACATAAAAAGAAGTGGAAACTGTCGGATACTGTTTACTATTATGTGAATGTTTTGATTATTTTAGTTATAGAGTATAAAACCTTCAGAAGGGAGATCTATATGTCATTAAAAGTAGGAGATATCATTACATTTGAACGGACCTTTACGGTAAGGGATGTTGAATTATTTACAGAGATTTCAGGTGATGAAGGAATTCATCATATAACTCCAGATGAACAGGGAAGACTTGTCGTTCAAGGGTTATTAACTGCAACTCTACCAACAAAAGTAGGTGGAGATCATAACGTACTAGCTCGTACAATGAATTTTGAGTTCTTAAGACCTGTGTTTACAGGGGATACAATCATTTGTAAGGTAAAAATTGAAAAATACGAAAGACAAGAAAATAAAAATAATAGAATAGCTATTATGGCATCCTTTTTATGTACAAACCAGAATGAAAAAGAAATACTAAAAGGGGACTTTGCAGGTGTAATCCTTTAAATCCCTTATATTTTCTTTAACTAATGAAGACGTTAATTTAATAAAAAGGGCATTACATATTAGGTCAGATAAAATATGTAATGCCTTTTATTTTTAAAAACTTAGCTTTTGATCAGCTTACGAACTGCACTTTTTTTGTTAGAGAAAATAATAATTAAAATCGAAAGACCAAGGCTATAAAGATGTTTACTTGTTATGCCCACAAAGCTGGCTTTACAACCATAAACCAAAGCATCGTAATGAGAAGGATAATATATATCCAAGTAGTTCGCTGCAACTTAACAGCCAGTTCTTCCTTATTGGTGCCTTTTTCTTGGAACTTTCTGAGTTTTGGAGAAAATGCACGCGCAAGAAAGAATAATGAACAGAATAAAATCAATAGTGTCATGATAATCCATGATGTATCCCATGTCCATGGACCGGACATAACAAGTAATATACCTGATATTACTAGAACATGACCTGAATGCATCGTAAGTCGAACGACAAATCGAAATGTGCCCAGATAGGCATCCAATTCCTCTTTTCCTACTAAGTGCATTTTTTTAGAAATGGGCAGGAGAATAAAGAAAGGGCCGATCGATACGATTACACTTAGAACATGAATATATAGTAAGAGTTTGTACAATAAATCCATTTCTTTTGCCTATCAATCGATAACTGGGCTAAACTCATGCACCCAAACTCTCATTTGAGGAAGCCATGGCATTCCTGGATGAATAGAGAGGATAGATTGTTTGTATTCTTCTACCGTCCCATATCCCTCCTGACGCGCATGTTCATCCGTTAATTCACCTAATGATTGAGAATATACACGATTTACGATGAACTTTTTATCGTTTAGCACCATTATTTCACCTACATCAGCATATCTTCCATTTCGGCGTGTTGCTGTTTTGCGGCCTTCGATTACTTTATTAACATCTTCAGGCATAGTAACAAGTCTTTCAATTGTACATGTTTTTGGAGGCAGTGTGTTCAGTTCTTCATGATTTGACATTGGAAAATCTCCCTTCATATCCAGTTTCTCTTTAAATGTACCATATTTTCGATGTGGGAAAAGGACTAATCTTTATTTGCTTCAGATTCTTTTAGCTTCTCATTATCTCGAAGTATTATGTGGAATTTTCCAAAATTCCAGGCTTGTTTAAGTAAAGGGAATATCTCATTTGATCTCATAATATGATGGAGTATCTATGTAAGAAATGGGGAGATAGAATTGAAAATAGAGGATACTTCTTTAATTACAAGGGACAAGCTGGTGCAATATGTTGAGCTAAGCCGCAAGAAAAAGGAAGTAGAAAAGCAGTTGGATGCTTTAAAGAAGGACTTTAATAAATATTTCGATCATGTAGTTGGAAAGCATAGCAAAGGTGAAATGACTATTAGTGATTATAAAGTACAAAGACAAGTAAGAACGACGGAGAAATTTGACCGAGAGATAACAGTTAACAGATTAGAAGAATTGAATTTAAAGGATTTAATTCAAAAAAAGCCTGATGAGGAGAAGATAAAGTCAGCACTAAATTTAGGGCTATTAAAAGAGAATGATTTAGAAGGCTGTGTGATTACAAGTTCTTCACAGGCGATATATGTTAAACAAATAGATTCATAGAAAGTGTGTGCCAGTTGCACCTAATATTGATAGGGATTGTCAATCATGAACGCTCTAAAGAGAAAAAATTTCTCTTAGAGCATTTTTTATATCTAAAATTAAAATCTATAAAGGGTTTTGCTCGGAAGTTTTGAATCCACTTGTTTAGCATAGGACCACGCTGTATAACAGAGTTATTATTCGGAAGAAAAGAAGACCTCCAGAATGGTGAAATCAAGATTCTGGAGGTCGATCAAGAATATGTTCAATTTTAAATATAATTTCTAGTTTCTTATGGGGATAAGATTATTCCGGTACGAGTTTTTTCCTATTATAAAAGAGGTTATCTTACTGCTTTAATTCTTTACCCATTCCTTTTAGGAAATGGATACCGAAGCCAAGTGCTCGATTAATATCAGGATCATTTAATAGTTTAACTAGGTCCATTACTTTAACTTTTTTATCAGTTTGCAAATAGTCATTGGCTTCATCCATACCTTTCATAGCACTATTTGCAAGCTTCGTTATTAATTCAGGATCAGTCTTCATGAGGGCGCCTGTTGCCCCCATAAGTGTGTTAATTAAATTGGTCACCGGTTCTCGAGAGACTTGGTGAAGTGCAATTTGGGCAATCTTTTCTTTAGCTTGAAGCATAGAATCGGCCGCCTCTAGAACACCGATATCGTTTAGTTCGCCCACAATAGTTAGTACTTTGTTTAAGGCTTCATCGTTATTGGCAAGAAGTGTTGTTAAGGCTTCTAGCTTTTTTTGTTTCTGTTCCTCCTCGGTGAGAAGGTTTTTTTTGATTTCTGTAATAGGTTGAGCCATATTTATTTCTCCTTCCTATTGATCTGTTAGATGAACATAGCCCGGACGAGCCCATTTTCGATTAACCTCAACTCCATTTTGAGGGTAACGTTTTTTATTCCGTGGATTCGTAGATGGCAGCGGAACTGTTCCGCCTTCATTGAGTACTTCCATACGAACCTTTGTTTGTTTATAAGCAGGTGTATTTGTTCGTTGATCGAATATAGGACCTGTTAAAAAGTTAATAGCAGACTCTTTATCTACCGAGTTCATCGGAAGGAAAAGCTCGTTTGCTTTGACACGATCCGTAACCAGTGCATTTAATTTAACGGCTCCAAAAGGAGAGACTAATCGTACAATTGCACCATCATTAATTCCGCGCTCTTCGGCCAGTTCTGGCGAAACTTCAACAAAGATCTCTGGTACTTTTGATTGGATACCTTTTGATTTGTTTGTCATATTCCCTTCATGGAAATGCTCTAGCATACGTCCATTGTTAATATGCAAATCATACTTTTCAGGGAATTCTGCAGGCTCTACCCAGTCGGATAAGGCAAAACGTGCTTTTTTATCTGGAAAGTTAAATCCATCCACATAGAGAAGTGGTGTGCTAACTCCTTCGAAGCTGCCCCATAGGAAGCTGTTCCAACCTTCTAGTACTTCATAATTTGCTCCGCTGAATAATGGAGATAGGCTGGCCATTTCATCATAGATGTCACTTGGATGATTGTAATTCCAATTTGCACCTAGACGGTTTGCAATTTCTTGAGTAATCCACCAGTCCGGCTTAGCGTCACCGAGTGTTGGGAGCGCTTGATATAATCGTTGAACACGACGCTCTGTGTTTGTAAATGTACCATCTTTCTCAAGAGATGGAGCTCCCGGTAATACGACGTCCGCATATTGAGCCGTTCTCGATAAGAAGATATCTTGAACAACAAAGAAATCGAGTTGTGATAAAACTTCGTGAACATGATTTGCGTCGGAGTCTACGAGCGCCATATCTTCACCAACAAGGTACATCGCCTTCATCTTTCCTTCTTCAATAGCATGAAGCATTTGAATGTTATCAAGGCCTGGTTTTCCGTCAATTTCTACACCATAAGCCTTTTCAAATTTTGCACGTGCGGCATCATCGGTAATATGCTGATAGCCTGGAAGCCAGCCAGGAAGAGTTCCCATATCACAAGCACCTTGTACATTGTTGTGACCACGAAGAGGATAAGCACCTGCACCTGGACGACGGTAGTTTCCTGTAGTAAGAAGTAAATTAGAAATAGCCGCGGAAGTATCTGAACCACCGGTATTTTGTGTAACACCCATTCCCCAAAGAATACAAGTTCCATCAGCATCACGGATCATTTCCGCAATTTGAATAAGCATTTCCTTTGAAATACCTGTCACTTGTTCTGCATAGTCAAGTGTGTATTTCTCAAGGACTGCTTTGAAATCTTCAAAGAAGTTTACGTTTTCTTCGATAAATCTTTGATCATGCCAGCCTTGGTCGATGATATACTTTGTCACAGCCATCAACCACACTTGATCTGTTCCTTGCTTTGGACTAATAAAGATGTCGGAACGCTCAGCCATTTCGTTTTTACGAAGGTCTGCAACAATGAGTTTTTGACCATGAAGTTTATGTGCTCGTTTGACACGAGTGGCTAATACTGGATGTCCCTCTGCTGGATTTGCTCCAACAATCATAACCAGTCCTGCTTGAGCAATATCTTGAATTGTACCGGCATCTCCACCCATTCCAACTGTACGGAACAAGCCGTCAGTCGCAGGAGATTGACAGTAACGAGAACAGTTATCGACATTGTTTGTTTCAAATACTTGTCGTGCTAGTTTTTGTATCACATAGTTTTCTTCATTTGTAATTTTTGAAGACGAAATAAATCCTACAGAACCTTTTCCGTATTGTTGCTTAATGGAGCCTAGTTTACTAGCAACTAAATCAAGTGCTTCTTCCCAAGTTGATTCTACGAATGCACCATCTTTGCGGATTAATGGTGTTGTAATTCGTTCCTCCGAGTTAACAAAATCCCAGCCGAACTTTCCTTTTACACAAGTAGATATTGCGTTAACTGGAGCATCGGAGACAGGTTGAACTTTAAGAATCTTTCTTCCTTTTGTCCATACTTCAAATGAACAGCCTACGCCGCAGAAGGTACAAACGGTTTTCGTCTTTTTCGTACGTGTGTCACGCATAGCTGCTTCCACTTCCGAAATAGCAAAAATACCGCTATACCCTGGTTCTACTTCTTTTACTAAATCAATCATCGGACTAAGCATCTCATTTTGGAGACCTGTCATAAATCCAGCTTCGCCAAGCATAGACTTTTCCATCAAAGCGTTACAAGGACAAATCGTTACACATTGACCACAGCCTACACAAGATGAGTCATTAATAGAGACCCCATCATCCCAAATAACACGAGGGCGCTTAGCTTCCCAGTCGATAGATATTGTCTCGTTTACTTGAAGGTTTTGACAAACTTCTACACATTGTCCGCAGGCAATACATTGGTTTGGGTCGTAACGGTAGAATGGATGGGACATATCGACCTTATTTACATCTACTTTAGGTGTGTAAGGATATTTTTGATGTTCGATTTCCATCAATTCAGCAGTATTATGTAATTTACAGTTGCCGTTATTATTATCGCAAACAGTACAATACAGCAGATGGTTTTCTAGTAGGCGATCCATTGCTTCTGTTTGTGCAGCTTTTGCACCAGTTGAATCTAATTCTATGTTCATTCCGTCTAAAGCGACTGTTGAACAGGAGCGTACAAGTTTCCCGTCGACCTCTACAATACAAGTGTCACATGTTTGGATAGGGTCAACTTCAGGTACATAACAAATTTGTGGGTGAGCGATTTCTTTTTGATTAATAATTTCTAATATGGTTGAGCCGGAACTTGCTTCGTATTCCACATCATTGATTGTTATATTAATTCTAGAATGTGTCATTTTCTTCCTCCTCTTACCTTTTAAACAAAAAAACCACCACGAATACACATCTTGATTTTCAGAAAAAATGATGTGTACTCATGGTGGAATAGAGTATTAGCAGAACTTACTAATAGACCAATCCGATCCATTTAAAATGTAGTTTAATAATTGATAGAGCGGTAACAAACCCATTATTATCGTTCCATCAAATCTTACTTATGATTATATCGTTGACTTTAGAAATATACAAGATTTTAAAAATGCTGTAAATGCTTTTCCACTTTTATTTTTTTATTTGTTGCTTTATGATTAGAAAACTATAGGAGGATGTTTATTTATGTCAAAAAAAGTTCATGAATTTAATGATATCATCCGAAAGCTTCGTAAAGATCTTTTTGGAAAAGGACCGGAAAGAATTCATACGGTTTTTGTTGAAAATATGGCTATTTCAACGTTATATGGAAACCTCACTCCTACAGAAACTTTTATAGCAAAAACTTCAGAAGGACGTGAAATGGTTCATTTAGCTAGAACAAAAATGATTCAAGATGTGTATGCTGAGGGCCCCCCTGAAGGGCTGGAAGAACTAGTGGGAGCCAAATTTGTCCATCTGTTTTCGGATATCAAAATTGAAGAGAATATTGCAGTTTCCGTCTTTATTTTTGATAAAAATATTACTTGAAGGGGAAGTTGAAATGAAGACAATCGTGAAGAAAAGGGAAATTCTTAAGTTCAGTAATGGAAAAATAATGGATGCTGAAGATACAATTGTGACCGAATTCCCTGTTACGGTTAAAATCAATGAACAAGAATTTGTTACGATGGTTTGTACTCCTGAGTACATTGAAGACATGGTAATTGGTTATTTAGCATCTGAAGGTATTATTCGAAAGTATGAAGACATTAAAGATATTTGGATTCAAGAAAAAGAAGGATATGCACATGTGAAGATTGATAAGTTGAATCCGTATTATCAAAACCTTCAAAATAAACGGTATATCACTTCGTGTTGTGGAATGAGCAGACAAGGCTTTGTTTTTGCTAATGATGCTCTTACTGCTAAGAAAATGAACGACATCCGAGTGAGGATCTCCCCTGATGAGTGTTTCCGTCTCATGAATAATATGCAAAATTCAGCGACTACGTTTCATGAGACAGGGGGAGTTCATAATGCAGCATTATGTGATAAAAATGGATTTTTATTAAGTCGCATGGATATTGGGCGACATAATGCATTAGATAAAATATATGGGTATTGTTTGAAACATAATATTCCGATTGAAGATAAAATCATTGTGTTTAGCGGGCGAATATCTTCAGAGATTTTATTAAAAGTAGCGAAAATAGGATGTGAGATTGTCCTTTCTAAATCTGCACCTACCGAATTGGCATTAAATCTAGCAGAAGAATTAGGAATCACAACGGTAGGGTTTATTAGAAATCAATCTTTAAATATATATACTTGTCCGAAAAGGATTTGTTCAAATAGTAAGTAATTATAAAAAAATAATGTTATTATATATAACATGAGAAGTAAGGTTCGCTATCAGAGATGAGAGGTGAGAAACATGCAAGCTAGTATAGCTGATACATTGCAGCGCCCCCTAAGAGATTTGCGTTTATCTGTGACAGATCGTTGCAATTTTCGCTGTCGATATTGCATGCCGGAAGAGATATTTGGAAGTGATTATCCGTTTTTATCTTCGGAAAAAATTTTATCCTTTGATGAAATGGAACGATTAACCTCTATATTTGCTTCTTTAGGCGTCCAGAAAGTGCGTATTACAGGAGGAGAGCCATTATTAAGAAAGAATCTTCCTGAGCTGATTTATCGGTTGAAATTAATAAAGGGAATAAGAGATATTGCAGTGACAACGAATGGATCCCTTTTGAAGAAATTTGCTTCCAAGCTATTTAATGCAGGATTATCACGAGTAACCGTCAGTCTTGATTCATTGGATGAGGAACGGTTTCATCAATTAAATGGTCAGAGAGGGACGGTAGCAAGTGTGTTAGAAGGTATTGAAGCTGCATCTAATGCAGGATTAGAAGTGAAAGTAAACATGGTTGTTCAGAAAGGAAAGAATGATCAAGATATTGTTTCGATGGCTAAATATTTTAAAGAAAAAAAGCATACGCTTCGTTTTATTGAATATATGGATGTAGGGAATTCGAATGGCTGGAGAATGGATGATGTCGTTACGAAACAGCAGATTCTAAATAAAATTGGCGAAGTAATGCCTCTAGAACAGATTCCGCCGAATTATCCAGGCGAAGTAGCAACTAGATATCGATATGTAGACAGTGATGAAGAAATTGGGATCATTTCATCGGTTACTGATTCTTTTTGTTCAAGTTGTTCAAGAGTGCGTGTTTCAGCTGAAGGAAAGCTATATACGTGCTTATTTGCATCGAAAGGCTTTGATTTGCGTGATTTGTTACGTTCAAATAAAGCGGACGAAGAGGTCGCTAAGGTTATTACAGATATTTGGAATCATCGTGGCGATCGGTATTCAGATGAAAGAGGAAATGGAACGAAGAAACGTTCAAAAGTAGAAATGTCTCATATTGGTGGTTAATATCCCGAAGAGTATGAAGCAAATTGTCTATGAAAAAGGGACTGAACTTTAAAGCATCTGCTCTTAGTAGCTAGTCCCTTGTTTCATCGATTGTTCTTAGAAAATAAGAAAGTATAACATTTTCAACATGTTTCGGTGTCTAGCTCAAGGCGTCATCGGCTCTATGGTCTAGTTAAGCGCTTTTCTTAGAATAGGCCATTACTTTTCATGAAAGAAGTCGCCGCTTTTTCCTCCTGTTTTTTGAACAAGAAAGGTTTCTTTAATAACCATTGTCTTATCAACGGCTTTACACATGTCATAAAACGTAAGAGCGGCGATGGATGCGGCAGTTAATGCTTCCATTTCGACTCCTGTTTTTCCACTGCATTTAACTGTAGCTTGGATGATTAAATCATATCCAGCCGCTTGTTGTTGATAATTAAAGGTGAAATCTACGCCTTGTAACATAATGGGATGACACATCGGAATGATGTCAGCCGTTTTTTTGGCACCCATAATTCCGGCAATTTGGGCTACTTGAAGGGGATCTCCTTTTTTAATTAATCCATTTTGAATGGCTTCATATAATTCATTAGAAAAAGAAATTGTACTTTGAGCGATTGCTGTACGTGTTGTGACATCTTTTTGAGAGATATCTACCATTTTGGGTCTTCCTTCTTCATTCCAGTGTGAGAAATTACTCATTCTTTGCCTCCTTGCTGTTTTTCAACGTGTTTCTGTATGTAACTGAAGTGAATTAGAGGGCTTTTTCGCCTTTTCTAATCGACCTGTTAGTTAGCTTGTTTATGAACCTACAATAGAGTACGAAGGGAGGGCGTGTCAATGTCAAATCGCTATTCACGGCAGCAGCTATTCAACCATATTGGTGTGAAAGGGCAAGAGAAAATTAGCCAAAAGCATGTATTAATTGTTGGAGCAGGGGCATTAGGAAGTGCCGCTGCTGAAGCATTTGTCCGAGCAGGTATTGGCAAGCTGACTCTGATTGACCGCGATTATGTTGAATGGAGTAATTTACAGCGTCAACAATTATACAATGAACAAGATGCTAGATTGAAGATGCCAAAAGCAATTGCTGCTAAAGAACATTTACACAAGATTAATTCAGAGGTTGAAATTGAAGCGCTTGTGATGGATGCGAGTGCAACAAATTTAGAGGGTTTGCTGCATAATGTGGACATAATCATCGATGCTACAGACAATTTTGATATTCGCTTTATTTTAAATGACTTATCTCATAAACATAATATACCTTGGATTTATGGGTCTTGCGTTGGAAGCTATGGAGCGACTCATACGATTCTCCCAGGAAAAACACCATGTCTACATTGTCTATTAAAATACGTTCCAGTCGGTGGAGCTACGTGCGATACTATCGGAATTATTAGTCCAGCGGTACAAATCGTAGCGGCCTATCAAGTGGCTGAAGCATTTAAAATTCTTGTAGAGGATTTTTCATCACTTCGAAATACTTTTTTGACTTTCGATGTATGGAGCAATCAGCACTACTCTATTAAATTAGACAAAATAGAAACGGCCGACTGTCCATCCTGTGGGACGATTAGAACATATCCTTATTTGTCTTATGAAAATCAAACAAAAACGGAAGTGTTATGCGGAAGAAATACAGTTCAAATTAGGCCGAATAGACGTAGTCAGCCTAACTTTGATCAGTTACAGAAACAATTGCAAAATCATGGAACAGTTGAACAAAACCCTTACCTGTTGTCTTGTCAACTTCAGGATTATCGTATGGTTATTTTTCGTGATGGTCGCGTTTTTATTCATGGAACGAATGATATTCAAGCGGCCAAAAATCTTTATTATCGTTTATTAGGATAGTAGAAGGAGCGAGCGTTATGGTAGAGAAACGAACCCCTATTTCAGTAGAAAATTGTGTTCGCAAAGTGATGGAATTTGCCCAAAGGGGAGTAATAGAAACAATAGCCATTGAACAGGCTTACGGCCGTTTTTTGGCACAAGATTTAAAAGCTGATCATGATGTACCTTCCTTTGATCGATCACCGTATGATGGATTTGCTATTAGAGCAGAAGATACAAAATCTGCTTCTTCCAATCATCCTTTATCATTAAAAGTAGTAGGGGAAATTGGTGCGGGTTCTGTCTTTGATGGAACTGTTCAAGCGTTTGAAGCTGTTCGAATTATGACGGGAGCGCAAATTCCTGAAGGATGCAATGCTGTTGTCATGCTGGAATTAACGCGGGAATATACAGACAATAATCAAAAGTTCATTGAAATTAAACGCTCTTATAAAAAGGGTGATAATATCTCCTTTCAAGGTGAGGATACACAAAAGGGCACGATATTAGTGAAAAAAGGTACATATATCAATCCTGGAGTTTCAGCATTACTTGCAACTTTTGGATACAAAGAGGTACCTGTTGCTAAAAAGCCAGTCGTTGGAGTAATTGCAACTGGAAGTGAACTTCTTGAAGTAGAAGAACCACTTGAACCTGGGAAAATCCGCAATAGTAATGCATATATGATTTTGGCTCAAATTGAAAGAGCAGGTGGAGAGGTTAAGTATTTTGGTAAGCTAAGCGATGATTTGGATCAATGTTTTCTAGCTGTTAAGCAAGCCTTATCAGAAGTAGACCTATTAATTACAACGGGCGGTGTTTCCGTAGGGGATTATGATTATTTACCAGCGATTTATGAGAAATTAGGCGCGTCGGTTCTGTTTAATAAAGTGGCCATGAGACCTGGAAGTGTCACAACGGTTGCAGAGCTGAATGGCAAGCTTCTGTTTGGATTGTCTGGGAATCCCTCCGCTTGTTATGTGGGCTTTGAATTATTTGTGCGACCTATTATTCGTACCTATTTATTTAGTGAACAACCACATCTAAAAAGAGAGAGTGCCTGGTTAGGAGAGGATTTTACAAAACCGAATCCGTTTACTCGTTTTATTAGAGGACACATTTCTTTTGAGGAAGGTAAGATGATTGCTTCTCCTTCTGGTTTCAATGCATCCAGTGCAGTTTCTTCTTTAGCGGAAGCGGACGTTTTCATTATGCTTCCTGGAGGGACCAGGGGCTATAAACAAGGAATGATGGTGGATGTCCTTTTAGTAGAAGATGTTCAAGGAAGTGAGTGGCCTTGGGAAAATATTGTCCCATCTTACAGGTCGTAGGGTATCAAAATAGCGGTAAGACGACATTGATGGAAAAATTAATTAGCAGAGCGGCACAAGTCGGATTAAGAGCAGCATCCATCAAGCATCATGGGCATGGCGGGGCCCCCTCTTATGAATCACCGTCTAAAGATAGTCTCCGTCATTATGAGGCAGGGGCTATCGTAGCTGGTGTAGAAGGAGACGGTATTTTACAGCTGCGTGCTAAGATGGATGATTTGAGTCTGGAGGACATGCTTCGATTTTATCAGTTTTTTTCGATAGATGTCCTATTCATTGAAGGGTATAAAAAAGAAAGTTATCCGAAAGTAGTCTTGCTTCGAGATGAACAGGATCTTTCTATACTGGATTCTTTAACGAATGTACAGTGTATCATTAGCCGTGTGCAGGTAAATCAAAAACTAGTTCAGAACTATAAAGTGTTTCAATTAAACGAAGATCACTTATATATAGATTTCTTAATGGAAGTGGTGAATAAGGATGGAGTTATTTGAAATTACGCATAGTCCTATTTCGGTAGAAGCATTAATTAATAAGGTTTCCCGAAGAGAGGCCGGTGCGATTACGACTTTTATTGGGACGGTTAGAGAATTTACAAAAGGGAAAAAGACGTTATCTCTTGAATATCAAGCGTATGAACCAATGGCTGTTAAAATGCTTAGTCAAATTGGAGATGAAATTCAGCAAAAATGGCCAGATGCCTTAACAGCTATTACTCATCGTGTAGGTAAATTAGATATAACAGAAGTTGCTGTAGTTATTGCGGTCTCCTCCCCGCATCGAAAAACGGCATATGAAGCAAATGAATATGCCATTGAACGGATTAAACAAATTGTCCCTATTTGGAAAAAAGAGTTTTGGGAAGATGGAACGAAGTGGATAGGAGATCAGCTAGAGACGGTTGAATATCCTGAAGGAAAACCAAGTAAGGGGGAATCGATGTGATCACGGTTTTATTTTTTGCAGGAATACGTGAAGAAGTTGGAATGGACCAGCTGCAAGTAGAGAAACAAGATATTACCGTTTCACAATTAAAAGAGTATCTTCAAACGGAATATCAGCTTTCTTCGCTTCAGCAAGTGATGGTGGCTGTTAATGAAAGCTTCGTGACAGAGGATGAAACGCTAAAGGATCGAGATACGGTTGCATTCATTCCTCCAGTCAGTGGTGGGTAAGGAATGTTAGAAAAATAGGGTTTAAGGGAATCGAGGGTGATCGTGAGCTTTTCGATTCCTTTTTTATAGGGCTTGTTTTGATTCACGTATCCTATCTAAAGTCTGTGTTTCTAAAATTATCATAATTATTCTTTAATTATGATAGACTAGTATCAATGGCTTTACATTGCCGAGGTGATGTACATAACGAGGAGGAGTTCATTTTGGAAATTACTATTACTCGTGCTTTATCAGAATTAAAACTGTTAGATAAAAGAATTCAACGTACCATTCATGATGCAACGTTTGGCGGCTATATTGTTGGGAAGAAAGTGATGACTGGATTCAACAGTGTCGAGGAGATTGAAAAACGGGCTAAAGCGGATTATCAGTCTGTTCAAGATTTAATTAAAAGACGAAATAAGATTAAGTCGGCAATTGTTGTATCGAATGCAACAACGACTGTTGAAGTTGCTGGCGTAACGATGACGGTGGCAGAGGTCATTGAACGGAAAACATCGATTGAGTATGAGAAAACGTTATTAGCGAAATTGAAAAGTACATATACGAACCTAGTTGATTATGTTGATGAAGTAAATGAAGAGGTTAAACATCGCTTGGATCGTCAACTCGAGGCGCTTTACGGAAAAGACGGGAAGGCGAAAGCGATGGAAAATGAAGAAATTACAAAAGCGTTTAAAGCAGATAATGAAGCAAAATTGATAGATTCTCTTGACCTAAAAAGTAAAATTGAACAATTAACAAAAAGAATCGAAGACTTTGAAACAGAGTGTGATTTTGTTCTTTCTGAAAGTAACACAATCACAAAAATTCATGTAGAATAAAAAGAAAATACTGTTAGTTAGTCGAAAACTGATAAAACTTAAACACGCACGGGCGGCTATGGCGTAACAGCCGCCATCTTTTATCATGAGATGATATTAAATAGTTGATACTAGATGAATAAAAGTTCAACAATCAAAACTCAAGATATAAAGCTCAGAAATTAAAGTTCTTATGCGTTCAAGTTTCAGCTCTCATATTTTAACGTTCGATAAAATCTAGGGTCAAGGCTTGAGTGATTGTTTATTGACTCCATCGGTTGCCGCCTAGCTGACTAGCTAACAAGTATTTCTATCATAGTTTATTCTTCTCCCAAAGCGATTTCATTTTCAGGATAGCTAATCCAGTCGCTCCAGCTACCAGCATACAGTTTTACATTTTGATAGCCAGCTTCATGTAATGCCAAGATATTAGGACAGGCAGAAACGCCAGAACCGCAATACACGATAATTTCTTTTTCTTTTGGTACAGAAGAAAAGTGCTTCTGTAAATCATTCTTTGTCTTCCATTCTCCGGATTCAGTAATGGCCTCTTTCCAGAAATAGTTGATGGCACCAGGAATATGCCCCGCTCTTTTATCTATCGGTTCTTCTTCCCCAAGGTATCTCGTTCTTTCTCGTGAGTCGATTAAGAGAACATTTTCATGGTGAAGTCTGTTTTTCACATCTTCCATATACATGATTTCATCTGAAAGCAAAGCGGGATGGAAGGTCCTTTTCTCATATTGTGGAATGTCTGTTGTTTGATCCAATCCAGCTTGCACCCATTTAGAGTAACCTCCATTTAAGATATATGTATTTGTATGCCCTAAATAACGCAATTGCCACCATAAACGCGCGGCAAACATCCCATCTTGATCATCATAAATAATTACATAAGTGGATTGATCAATTCCTATCTCTCCTAATTTATTACATAGTTCATCTATATTGGGTAATGGGTGTCTTCCGCCATGTTGGCCTACTACGCTAGATAAATCCTGATCTAAATCCAAGTAAACGGCGCCTGGAATATGCCCATTTAGATAAGATTTTCTGCCTGCAGTTGGATCACCTAAACTAAATCGGACATCCACGATTACAAACTGAAGGACCTTTTGCTCCATTAGATCTTTTAACCAATCTACACTTTTTAGATAAGACATGATTTTCACTCCTTTGGACAGTTAGTCTATAAACACTCAATTATTTGGGAAATGTATATTGAATGTTGTTAAATTATCGTTAGATACACAACTCATATAACCACCATAACATTCTACGATCTTCTTACAAACGTACAAGCCGATACCTGTTCCTAATTCTTTCGTTGTGAAAAAAGGCTCGAAAATTGATTCGATGTATTCACTTGCAATGGCAGGTCCGTTGTTTGATATGCTGATTATCTGTTCATCTGACTCAGTGAAAGAAAGTACTTTCAAAGTCCTAGGCTGATCTTTATGCTTTAATGCATCAATGGAATTTATAAAAAGGTTTAGTAATACTTGTTTTAGCGCATCTCTGCTCGCTATTATAAAAAAGTCAGGGGGGATTTCTATATCTACATTTATGCTTTCATCGACTATACTTGCATAAGTTAGTTGTTGAATTTCATCAAATAGGTCCCG
>Ga0180215_1000741_pt1 | contig 39096 bp, 42 predicted proteins | sample eDN3rd37CBELigBY_FD_128871 | JGI IMG/M metagenome (GOLD analysis project Ga0180215, IMG submission 128871) | Enriched backyard soil microbial communities from Emeryville, California, USA - eDNA 3rd pass 37_C BE-Lig BY (version 2) (version 2) | ecosystem: Environmental > Terrestrial > Soil >...
GTTAACAAGCGCCAGCATATTGATGCCGAAGTTGGACTGCATTTGCGTATGCTTATACAAATTGTTCAGCACAACGCTCGGATTCACGTCGCGGCGCAGCTCGATTACGATGCGCATGCCGTTGCGGTCCGATTCGTCGCGCAAATCGGTAATGCCGTCGAGCTTCTTCTCCCGAACCAGCTCTGCAATTTTTTCTACCAGTCTTGCTTTAATAACCTGATACGGCAGCTCATGAACAAGAATGCGAGCTTTGCCGCCATTCTCTTCTATTGTCGCCCGCGCGCGCATCGTTACCGATCCGCGACCGGTCAAATACGCTTGACGAATGCCGGATAGGCCCATAACGAATCCCGCAGTCGGGAAATCCGGACCCTTCACATAATCCATCAGCTCAAGCGGCGTAATATCCGGGTTTTGAATCAGCGCTTGTACACCGTCGATGACCTCATTGAGGTTATGCGGCGGGATGTTGGTCGCCATGCCGACCGCGATGCCTGTTACACCGTTAACGAGCAGATTTGGGAAACGAGCAGGCAGTACGACCGGCTCCTTCTCTTCTCCGTCATAGTTAGGCACGAAATCAATCGTCTCTTTGTTAAGATCGCGCAGCAGTTCCATAGCCATCTTCGACAAACGGGCTTCCGTATAACGCATTGCGGCCGCCATATCGCCATCGTTGGAACCGAAGTTGCCGTGTCCGTCAACGAGCATATAACGCATAGAGAAATCCTGCGCCATACGCACCATCGATTCGTATACAGCCGAGTCACCGTGCGGGTGATACTTGCCGATTACTTCGCCTACGATTCTCGCCGATTTCTTATAAGGCTTGTCCGGAGACATGCCTAGTTCGGACATTGCGAACAATATCCGGCGATGAACTGGCTTTAAGCCATCCCTGACATCGGGAAGAGCGCGGCTTACGATAATGCTCATTGCGTAATCGATAAACGATTCACGCATCTCCGTTCCGATATCACGATCTCTTACTGAAATACGTTGTTCTTCCGCCATGATTTACCTCCCTGACGTCCTCTATAACTGAACCTAAATCCCCTTAACCATTATATTCCTTTCACAAATAGAGGCTTCGTAAACCCCTCTGCTGGAATAGCTAGGAGAAAATTAATTCCTATCAATCATGCAGCAGTCTGCCTGCGGCACACGGCCGTTCGTTGCAGGCTTAAGCCCTTTGTGCGGCTTTTATCTCCCTATCTCTCAAAAATAGGTGAATAGCCGCTCTCCATAAGCGAACCGCTGCCATAAAATAAACAGACCCAACTTTCATTATACCACTCATTCCAAAGTCTGTCTCCTGCCTCATTTGAAACCAATTGACTCATCGAAAGGAGTAACATGCGTTGGCCATTCAACGAGTACACAGCAAATGGGCAAAAACGAAGGTGCTGCTCAAAACCGATTTTTTGCAGCGTCATATTCCGGTAACGAAACGATTCAACTATGAAAATGCCCGCGATATGCTTCAGCAATACGGCATGGTATATATCAAACCGGACAAGGGCATGTTCGGAATCGGCGTCATTCGCGTTGAGCGCACATCGTCCGGCTACCGTTACCAGCATGATCGAGATATTCGCAGTTATTCATCCTTTGACTCGCTATATGAAAAATTGTTAAAGCATCATAAGAAAAGATCTTACCTCATCCAAAAGGGGGTTCAATTGCTTCGCTACCGGAAGCGCCGCTTCGATCTGCGTGTCATGGTTCAAAAAAATGGCCGCAATGAGTGGGAAACAACCGGCATTATCGGACGCCTGAGCCACCCTGCAAAAATTGTAACCAACTACCACAGCGGCGGAACGCTTTATCCGATCGAGACACTGATGTCGCAGCATATGAACGCATCGGAGCTGAGCGGCTTTAAGCACGGACTTAAAAAGCTGGGCCTGTCTGTTGCGGGCCAATTGCAGTCCGCTTATCCCGGTCTAAAAGAGATCGGCATCGATGTCGCCGTCGATGACAAGCATCATCCTTGGATACTTGAAGTCAATACGATGCCGGATCCTTACATTTTCCGAAAGCTGCCGGATAAAAAAGTCTTTCGCAAAGTATACCGGTATGCTTGCGGCTATGGCAGAATTGTTACGGCTAAACGAAATAAAAAAAGCAGCCGTCCAAAATAGACGGCTGCTTTTTACAGTCTACACATCCAAGTTCGTTACATACTTCGCATACTCATGGATAAAGTCTCGGCGAGGCTCTACATTGTCGCCCATAAGCGTATCAAAGATCGTATCGGCTTCCATTGCATCCTCGATCGTGACTTGCAGCATTGTACGGCTCTCTGGATCCATAGTCGTCTCCCAAAGCTGGCTGGCGTTCATCTCGCCCAAACCTTTGTACCGCTGTACGTTCACTTTAGCTCCTTCGCCGAACTCTGCAATAATTGCATCGCGTTCCTTCTCGGATTGCGCATAACGAATCACTTTATTGCGCTCAATCTTGAATAACGGCGGCTGCGCAATATAGATAAAACCAGCTTCAATAATTTTGCGCATGTACCGGAAGAAGAAGGTAAGCAGCAGCGTGCGAATATGGGCGCCGTCGACATCGGCATCCGTCATAATAATAATTTTGTGATAGCGAGCCTTAGCCAAATCAAAATCATCGCCAATGCCCGTACCCAGCGCCGTAATAATCATTCGAATTTCGGCATTGCCGAGAATGCGGTCAAGACGCGCCTTCTCAACGTTCAATATTTTACCGCGCAGCGGCAAAATCGCTTGGAAATGGCGATCGCGGCCCTGCTTGGCCGATCCGCCCGCGGAGTCCCCTTCGACGATATACAGCTCGCTAATCGATGCGTCCTTAGATGAGCAGTCGGCAAGCTTGCCCGGCAGAGAGCCTACCTCAAGCGCGCTCTTGCGTCTTGTCAGCTCGCGTGCTTTGCGCGCGGCTTCCCGAGCCCGTGCAGCCTGCAGCCCCTTCTCGACAATTCTGCGGGACACAGCCGGATTCTCATCCATGAATTGCTGCATTTTCTCGGCAAACAGCGACTCGACAATGCCGCGAACCTCGCTGTTGCCCAGTTTTGTTTTCGTCTGGCCTTCGAATTGCGGCTCGCGAATTTTAACGGAAATAATCGCCGTCAAGCCTTCGCGCACATCATCGCCAGAGAAGTTCGAATCGTTATCCTTGATCAAATTCATCTTGCGCGAATAATCGTTGATGATGCGCGTAAGCGCGCTTTTGAAGCCGGATTCATGCGTTCCGCCCTCATGCGTATTAATATTGTTCGCGAAGGAATAAATATTCTCGCTGTAGCCGTCGTTGTACTGCAGAGAAATTTCCGCCTGGATGCCATCCTTGATGCCTTCCACGTAAATTGGATTCTCATGCAGCGGCTCGCGGTTGCGGTTCAAATACCGAACGAATTCGATAATGCCGCCTTCGTATTTATACGAATTGCTTGCGCCGGTACGCTCGTCTGTAAGGACGATCTCGATTCCTTTATTCAGGAACGCAAGCTCTCTTATACGGGATTGAAGCGTCTCATAATCATAGACGGTCGTTTCCGTAAAAATTTCCGGATCAGGCTGAAAAGTAACCTTTGTGCCAGTCTCCTCGGATTCGCCAATGACTTTAATATCATATTGCGGAGCGCCCTTGCGGTACTCCTGCTGAAAAATTTTGCCCTCGCGCTTAACTTGCACAATGACAAGCTCGGACAAAGCGTTAACGACTGAAACGCCGACGCCGTGCAGGCCGCCGGATACTTTATAGCCCTCGCCGCCGAATTTGCCGCCGGCATGCAGGACGGTCATAACGACCTCCAGCGTTGACTTTTTCAGCTTCGTGTTCTCGCCCACCGGAATACCGCGGCCATTATCGATAACGGTAATACTATTATTCTCATGGACAACAACCTCTATTTTGGTGCAATAGCCGGCCAATGCTTCGTCAATACTGTTATCGACTACTTCCCATACGAGATGATGAAGGCCTTTGCCGCTAGTTGAGCCAATATACATCCCCGGACGCTTACGTACCGCTTCCAGGCCCTCAAGCACCTGTATCTGACTCTCGTCATACGTATTCTGGTTCAAAGACATGCAAGTTCACTGCTCCTCTCAACTGCTTCTCTTGATCGCTATTGATCAACCATTCGCCGTAAAATGATGGGCTCGTTTCTTTAAAGTGGAGGATGATATAGGCGAATAATATATTTTATGCTTCGTTACAACGATCGATTTCGGCTCTTCCTCGCCGATGGCCTCCACATCCTTCCGCTTTCGCGCTCCTGCGACGAATTGCTTGGAAAGCTTGGAGGACTGCTCGATGGATACATCAAAGATCGCTACCAGCTCGGAAGTCCGTATAATTTTCTCCCCGCCTAAATGAATATACATTCTTTTCCCCCACGGCTCCAGACTTCGTGCTATTTCGTGACACTGCCATTTTGCACATAATAGATGCCGGCATCCTGAAGCTTGCTTTCATTTACGCTTTCAAGGCCGGTCGTTGTAATAAAGGTTTGCACCTTGCTCTGGAACGTTTCAATCAACTGCGTCTGCCGGTTCTGATCAAGCTCGGACAACACATCGTCCAGCAGCAAAATGGGATATTCTCCGATTTCCTCGTGGATAAGCTCGATCTCGGCCAGCTTAAGCGAAAGCGCCGTCGTGCGCTGCTGCCCTTGCGAGCCGTAGGTTTGCGCTTCCTTGCCATTTATAAAAAACGCCAAATCATCGCGATGAGGCCCGACCATCGTCATGCCTCTGCGAATCTCCTGATCTTTCACCTGTGTTAACTTTATCATAAATTGCTCGAATAAAACAGATTCATCTTGCTGGAGGTCGATATCAAAGGAGGGCCGATACTCTATTTTGAGCTCCTCGATACCATTCGTAATGCCCGCATGGATTCTCTCTGCGTACGCTTGTAATTTATGTATAAAGTGTTTCCTTTTTTTCATTATTTTAACACTATATTCAGCTAGCTGCATATTCCATACTTCAAGCATTTGCGGGTTAACGCCGCCTGGTCCGATGCCCTTTAAATAATTGTTCCGCTGCTGAAGCACTTTTCCGAATTGCTGCAGCGTATGCAAATAGCCGGGTTGCACTTGCCCGATTTCCATATCCAGAAACCGTCTTCGTACACCCGGCGTTCCTTTTACAATTTCCAAATCTTCCGGCGCGAACATGACGACATTGAGCGATCCTACGAAATCGCTTAGCTTGCGCTGCTCCAGCCCGTTAACCTTCGCCTTCTTGCCCTGCGAGGAAAAAATTAAATCCAGCTTTACCGATCCGTATTTTTTGGCCACTTCGCCAGAGATGCGCGCAGAGTCTGCTTCCCAACCGATAAGCTCCTTATCCTTGGAGGTCCGGTGCGACTTCGTTAAAGCGATGACGAATATCGCTTCAAGCAGATTCGTTTTGCCCTGCGCATTCTGGCCAAGAAAGATGTTAACCATATTCGGCGTATCCAGCTGGAGGGATGCGTAATTCCGATAGTTGTGCAGCTCTATGTTTTTAAGAAACACGTTTCGACCTCCCGGCCTTATTCGCCCCTGGATACGGAGAAGGCGCCGAAGCCTTCCACTTCCAGCTTATCGCCAGGATACAGCTTTCTGCCGCGGCGATTGTCTTCCTCTCCGTTAATGACGACTTTATTTTCCTGCAGAAAAAATTTCGCGTGCCCGCCGGTGGCAATGCAGTCGGACAGCTTTAAAAACTGTCCCAATGTTATATATTCGGTTCCAATTTTAATATCCTTCACAGGGGTGACATCCTTCCTCGCTTATAACGGTTAGTTCGTCGTCCGGTATGGCAATATCACGTACATGTTGTACTGGTGATCAAGCGGACGAATAATGATCGGGCTCATCGCGCCGGTAAATCCGATGAACAGCTGCTCGCTGTCGATAACCTTAAGCACATCGAGCATATATTTGGAGTTGAATGCGATGCGGAGCGGCTCGCCGTTGAACTGATGGGCTTCGAGCTGCTCGGTTACGCGGCCCAGCTCTGTCGAGCTCGACGAGATTTCAATCGTGCCGTCATCCAGCGTCATCAGGCGAACAACGTTCGTTTTTTCCTCGCGGGACATCAGGTTCGCACGGTCGATAGCGTCAAGCACATTTTTTGTCTCGAGAACGAGTTCTGTTTTGTACACCTGCGGAATAATCTTAGAAGTATCTGGATAGGTCCCGTCCAAAATACGCGTTAGGAACAACACGTTATCGAGCTTGAACAGCACTTGGTTGTCGGCGATTACGATGTCGACGATTGAATCATGCTCAGGTACAAGCTTGGAAAGCTCAACTAAAGTTTTCGCCGAAATAACAATATTGTTGAACTCAAAATCGTCATTTGTTTCTACTTTTGCAGTACGGCTTGCCAGACGGTGGCGGTCCGTAGAGACGAATTTCAGTTCGCCCGCTTTAAGCGTCCATAGAACACCGGTAAGAATTGGCGTTTGCTCGCTTGTGGAAGCGGCAAGCACAGTCTGGCGAATCATCGCTTTAAGCAGCTCGCCTGGAAGCTGAAGCACATGATCCTGCTCGATGGAAGGAAGCGCCGGGAATTCCTCCGGATCCAGGCCGACCATGTTGATTTCCGTAGAGCCCGAACGAATATTCGTTTGAAAATTGTTCGCTACTTCAATTACGACTTGATCAGAAGGCAGCTTTTTAACGATTTCCACAAAAAATTTCGCCGATAGCACAACGCTTCCAGGTTTATCCACTTGTGCATAAACGTGCTGATCCTTTTCTACCGGAATGTAGCTTTGAATCGCAATATCGGTATCGCTTGCCGTGAGCGTAACGCCCATATGGTTAACATCGATTTTAATACCCCCGAGAATAGGGATAGCCGGTCGGGCGGACGCTGCTTTGGATACTTGCTGGATCGCATCGTTCAATTCGTTTTTGGAAATGGTTAGCTTCATTGTATGTTCCTAGCCTTTCTTTTCATGATTTCGTCGGAAAGCGGCGTTTTAGCCGTGCTCTTATACGTAGTTCTTTTTATTAAAAAAATAGTAGTCGTAGTAGTAGGGCACCTGAATATGTGGATAACCCATATAAATATGGATAAAGCAAGCCTATCCACATGTGCATAGCGTGTGCATAGGCTTACTTAAGTGTTCACATATGATTTTTTATCTTGTCGGTAAGATTTTGAATAATTTTAAAAAGCTCTTGGTCAATCTTTAGCTGATTCGTTATTTTCTCATGCGCATGGATGACTGTCGTATGATCGCGGCCGCCAAACGCTTCGCCGATCTTAGGCAGCGAATAGTCGGTTAGCTCGCGTGACAGATACATGGCGATTTGCCTCGGAAAGGCGACTGCCTTGGTCCGTTTGCGGGCTTTGAATTCCTCCAGGCGCAAGCCGTAAAATTCCCCGACCTTCTGCTGAATGTCTTGAATCGTGACCATTCTCGGCCGGCTTGACGGAATGATATCTTTAAGGGCCTCGGCTGCCAGATGCGACGTAATATCCGCATTGATGAGGGAGGAATAGGCGACGACACGTATAAGCGCACCCTCCAACTCGCGAATATTCGTATCAATCTGATTGGCGATATAGATCATCGCTTCGTTCGGAATGTCGAGATTCTCGGCTTTGGCTTTCTTCCGCAAAATCGCGATCCGCGTCTCCAGATCCGGCGGCTGGATATCGGTGGTTAAGCCCCATTCAAAGCGGGAGCGGAGACGGTCCTCGAGCGTCGGAATTTCCTTTGGCGGACGGTCACTGGAAATGACAATTTGCTTGCGTTCCTCATGCAAGGCGTTGAAGGTATGGAAAAACTCTTCCTGCGTCTGCTCTTTTCCTGCTAGAAATTGAATGTCATCGATCAGCAGAACGTCGATATTTCGATATTTGGTTCTGAAGCTCTCGCCGCGATTATCACGGATCGCATTAATGAATTCATTCGTAAACTTCTCAGACGAAATATAAAGCACGCGCGTATTCGGCTTGTGATCCATAATATAGTGGCCGATCGCATGCATTAAGTGGGTTTTACCAAGCCCGACGCCTCCATATAAGAACAGCGGATTATAGGCTTTGGCCGGCGCTTCCGCCACAGCGAGCGAGGCTGCGTGAGCGAACCGGTTATTGACACCAATGACGAATGTATCGAACGTATATTTTGGGTTAAGCATATGATTGTGAGGCTCTTCTTGTATAACGGGCTCTGTTGCGGCCTTGGGAGGAAGTATAACTTGCGGCTCTGCACCCTTAGGCTCCTCAATTGAAAACCGTACATCCACCTGTCTGCCTAAAAATTCAAACAGTGTTGCACGGATAAGCTTTGTGTAACGGCCTTCCAGCCATTCAGCTGCAAATGTTGTCGGCGCGGTAATTTCCAGCAAGGAATCATCGACAAAAGAAGCTTTCGTCGCTTTGAACCAGGTGTCAAAGCTTGGTTTGCTTAACTTTGTCTGGATGATCGACAACACTTGCTGCCATAATTCAGACGTATGGCTGTCCACAGACTGTCACTCCTTATAGTAAACGTTAAAAACGGCGATATATGCGAAGAAATTGTCGAAATGATCGTTTTTGCAACGAAATAATCCACATTATGTCGCGGGTTCATTGAATGAGTTATAAATAGAGGATAACTTTGTTCACAATCTTATCCACAGGCTGTTGATAAGATAGAGGGGATAGGTTTCATATCCACAGTGAAAACATATTAATCATAGCAAAAGATGCCTTGTATTTCAACGGAATCACGGAATTTATCCACATACCCAATAACTTGTGCATAAAAGTTATCGACAACACTAGATATTGTTTATATCTTGTTTAAACTTCGACAAAGTTCGTTTTGGGCCGCGGAAAATTATACACATGTTATTAGTTTTTGATAAAAACCGATTTTTCATTCGAGCGGGATGGAATTATCCACAAACCGATATTTTGCCGGATATATAGTAAAAAGCTGCTGAAGAGGAGCCATTGACTTTTGCTTCGCTGCATGGTTTAATTAAAAAGGCGTTTTTTAAAGATGGAATGAAATATAAAAACGACAAAGTAACGGTTGTCATATGGAATTACGCAATAAACGTTATATAGGAGGTGCAGATTAATGAGACCTACATTTAAACCGAATGTAAGCAAACGCGCTAAAGTGCACGGTTTCCGTAAGCGTATGAGCACGAAAAACGGACGTAAAGTTTTGGCGGCGCGTCGTCAAAAAGGAAGAAAAGTTTTGAGCGCATAAGCAAAAGACCACGTCCGGTGGTCTTTTTTTTTTAGTAGCTTCTACTTATATAAAAGTAGGCGGAGGCTTACTCAATATTTAAAGGAAACGGTGGACATTCATCGTGCAAAGAAAACTACGTCTTCGAAATCGAGAAGATTTTAGCCGCATATATCGGGCGGGCAAATCGTTCGCGAACAGCCAGTTCGTTGTCTATTGGTCGAAGCAGCCGGTTGCCGAGCCGTTTAGGCTTGGCGTATCGGCCAGCAAAAAAATTGGCAACGCTGTCGTACGCAATCGGATGCGCCGCATGGTGAAGGAAATCGTTCGGGCCCATAGCGATCGGATCGTGCCGAATACCGATTTTATTTTAATCGTAAGAAAGCCGGCGACAGCAATGAAGATGAAGGATATGGAGAAAAGCGTGCTGCATGTGCTGAAGAAGGCTGGCCTGCTAAAAAACTTCTCTCCAAAACCCGTTAAGCAGCCGGATTGACCGGCTGCCCTTCGGACAGGCTCGATATTTATTTGTTCCATTATTTATGGTATAGTCAAGAGTGAATGTATTGGCTCTGTAGAGAGGAGTTTGAAATTTGTTCCGTAATTCAAAACGCAAATGGCTTCTAGCAGCAGGACTCGTATTAATGATGGGTTTACTGGCAGGCTGCGGAGCCCCGATAGACCAGACGACGGAAACCGCCGACATGCTCAAGGGCAACTGGTGGGAACGAAATGTTGTTTACTATTTTGCCATCACGCTTGATGCGTTCGCCGGCTGGTTCAACAATTCATATGGACTAGCTATCCTGCTGCTGACAATTATAGTAAGGACGCTTATTTTGCCGCTTACGTTGAAACAGTACCGCAGCTCGAAGGCAATGCAAGCCCTGCAGCCGCAAATGGCTGAAATTAAAAAGAAATACAAGGATAACCCGCAGAAGCAGCAAGAGGAAACGATGAAGCTGTTCCAGACGCATCAGGTCAACCCGATGGCTGGCTGTCTTCCGCTACTTGTTCAGATGCCTATTTTTATCGCGCTGTATAACGCGATTTACAAAAATCCGGACATCCGCGAGGCAACGTTCCTATGGCTGGAGCTGGGTGAACCCGATAAAATCGTGCTTCCGCTGCTTGCGGCTGCAACAACTTTCTTGCAGACCAAGATGATGCAATCGACGCAGCAGCAAACGATGCCGGGTATGGGAATGATGCTTGTCATTTTCCCGGTGCTTATCTTCGTAATGTCCATGTCGTTCCCGGCAGCACTTCCGCTGTACTGGGTATACAGCAACATCTATACAATCATTCAAAATTACTTCCTATACGTTCGTAACTCTGATAAGAGTAAGAAGGAGGTACCTGCAAAATGATGAAAATCGTCGCATCGGGAAAGACGATCGAAGATGCAGTACGAAATGGATTGACGCAATTACAAGTAACTGAGGACCGCGTTAAAATGCATGTGCTTGAACAGCCTTCCAAGGGCTTGTTCGGGCTGATCGGTGCAAAGGATGCGAAGGTCGAGCTTGAGCTTATTCCGGACGCTATCGAGGAAGCGGAGAAATTTCTGCTCGAAGTAGCGGCGGCGATGGGGCTTCAAGTGTCTATTGATCAGAAGCAAACGAAGGAAGGGATTCTGCTTGCCGTATCTGGCAGCGGAGATCTTGGGATGCTGATTGGGCGCCGCGGGCAAACGCTTGATGCGCTGCAGTACTTGGTTAACATTGTGTCTAATCGCTATTCGGACAGCCATTTGCGAATCGTGCTAGATGCGGAGGATTTTCGGGAGCGCCGGCGCAAGACGCTGGAGTCTCTGTCGGATCGTTTGGCAGGGCGGGTCATTCGGACGAGAAAAGAGGTTGTTCTCGAGCCGATGTCGCCGCATGAGCGAAAAGTTATTCATTCACAGCTCCATAACCATCCGAAGGTGAAAACCTACAGCAAGGGCGATGAGCCGAATCGGCGTGTCGTCATTGCGCTTAAGCAGTAGCGGTATGGGGTATATTTTAAAATATGTACGCTAAACGCAGCAATGGCTCTTACAGTCATTGCTGTTTTTCCATTTGAGAGGTGCTGGTTACACATGATTAAGGATACGATTGCAGCGATTTCGACGGCAGTCGGCGAGGGCGGAATAGCGATTATCCGAGTAAGCGGGCCAGATGCGATTAAAGGAACAGCCCGAATTTTTCGTTCGAAAATAAGTCTGGAGAAAGCCGAATCGCACACAGTGCACTACGGCCATATTATAGATCCGAAGAATGGCGAAACGGTAGAAGAGGTGCTTGTTACGCTGATGCGCGGACCGCGCTCTTTTACGGCCGAGGATGTCGTAGAGATTAACGCGCATGGCGGCGTTATTGCCGTGAAGAAGGTGCTGGATGTCGTCCTGCAGCAGGATGGATTCCGCACAGCTGAGCCGGGAGAATTTACGAAGCGCGCTTTTTTGAACGGCAGAATCGATCTGATGCAGGCGGAGGCTGTTATCGATTTGATCCGATCCAAGTCGGACCGGGCGTTTTCGGTTGCCCGAAAGCAGGCGGAAGGGAAGCTGTCGAAGCAGATCAAAACGCTTAGGCAGACCGTTATCGAATTGCTCGCTCATATCGAGGTAAATATCGATTATCCGGAGCATGATGTAGAGGAGATGACAAGCGCGTTCATTCGTGAGCAATGCGCTTTGGCTATAGATGAAATCACGCGATTGTTAAAAACGGCGAATGAAGGCAAAATATTACGAGAAGGCATACTGACAGCAATCGTCGGCAGGCCGAATGTCGGCAAGTCGTCGCTGATGAACGTGCTTAGCCAGGACAATAAGGCAATCGTAACCGATATACCGGGGACGACGCGCGATGTAATCGAGCAGTTCGTAACGCTTAACGGCATTCCGCTGCGATTGCTTGACACAGCGGGCATTCGCGAAACGGAAGATGTCGTCGAAAAAATCGGGGTAGAGCGTTCGCGAAATGCGCTGGAGGAAGCGGATCTGATTCTTTTCGTGTTAAACTATAACGAGCATCTTCATGAGGATGATTATGAGCTGCTGAAGCAAGTGCAAGGCCGTAATGTGATCGCGATTATAAATAAGACCGATTTGCCTGGCCATTTGAATATAGATGAGGTAGAGCGATATGTGCCTCGGGAAGCGATTGTCCGGATGTCTGTTCGCGCTGAAGAGGGTTTGGATCAGCTTGAACGGACGATTAGCGAGATGTTTTTTGAAGGGCAACTTGAATCCGGAGATTTGACATATGTCAGCAATGTTCGTCATATTTCGCTGCTGAAGCGTGCTGAACAATCGCTTCTTGATGCGATTGAAGCTACGCATATGGGAATCCCGATTGACGTTATTCAAATCGACGTAAGGCAGGCTTGGGAGTCGCTTGGCGAAATACTCGGCGATGAAGCGGGAGATTCATTGATTGATCAAATATTTTCACAATTCTGTTTAGGGAAATGAGGGAGAAATAGTGGGATACGTAGCAGGCGAATACGATGTTATCGTCGTTGGAGCGGGGCATGCCGGCTGTGAATCGGCGCTCGCTGCAGCGCGAATGGGCTGCAATACGCTGCTCATTACAATTAACTTAGATATGGTGGCGTTCATGCCATGTAACCCGTCAATTGGCGGCCCAGCAAAAGGGCATGTCGTTCGTGAGATTGACGCGCTTGGCGGCGAAATGGGCCGCAATATCGATAAAACATTTATCCAAATGCGTATGCTGAATACAGGTAAAGGCCCTGCGGTTCACGCATTGCGTGCGCAAGCGGATAAATTCGCGTATCAGCATCAAATGAAGAAAACGATCGAGGAGACCCCTAACCTGACGCTGCGGCAAGGAATGGTTGATGAGCTGATCGTTGAGGAAGGCAAAATCGCCGGAGTTGTAACGAAGTCAGGCGCCAGCTATCGCGCGAAATCGGTCGTCATTACGACGGGAACCTATTTGCGCGGTAAAATCATTATGGGCGAGCTGATGTATGAAAGCGGGCCTAACAATCAGCAGCCCTCCGTCCGTCTGTCGGCCAGCCTGAAGGAACATGGCTTCGAGCTTATACGCTTTAAGACCGGCACGCCGCCTCGCGTGCATAAGGATACGATTGATTTTTCCAAAACGGAAATTCAGCCTGGCGACGAAAATCCTAAGTTTTTCTCTTATGAGACGCAATCGTCCTCTAATGAGCAGCTTCCTTGCTGGCTGACCTATACGTCAGAGAATACCCATCAAATTATTAACGACAATTTGCATCGCGCTCCGATGTTCTCTGGGGCAATTGAAGGAACCGGGCCGCGCTACTGTCCATCTATTGAGGATAAAATTGTACGCTTCGCCGATAAGCCGAAGCATCAAATCTTCCTTGAGCCGGAAGGGGCGCATACATCGGAATATTATGTCCAAGGGCTGTCTACGAGCATGCCGGAGGATGTGCAGCTGAATATTGTGAGATCCGTTCCAGGTTTGGAAAAAGCTGAGATTATGCGCAATGGGTATGCGATTGAATACGATGCAGTGATTCCGACTCAGCTGTGGCCGACGCTTGAAACGAAAGTGGTTGACGGTTTATTCACAGCTGGACAAATTAACGGAACATCCGGTTATGAAGAAGCGGCTGGCCAAGGCATTATTGCGGGTATTAATGCAGCGCGCAAAGCGCAGGGGAAGGAGCAGGTTATCATCGGCCGTTCCCAAGGCTACATCGGTGTAATGATCGATGATCTTGTGACGAAGGGGACGAATGACCCTTATCGTCTGCTGACATCGCGTGCGGAATACCGTCTGCTGCTTCGCCATGATAATGCCGATTTGCGCTTCACGCCGCTCGGCTATGAAATCGGGCTTATATCGGAAGAGCGTCATCAAGCATTTTTGAAGAAGAAAGAGCTTGTTGAGCAAGATATTGAGCGGCTGCGTTCAACGAAGGTGAAGCCGGATGAAGTTAGCGCAATGCTTGAAGCTGCGAATTCTGCACCGATTGTGAACGGCACAGATGCTCTTTCGTTGTTGAGACGCCCTGAAATTACGTATGCCATGCTGGAAACGGTCGTACCGTCATCGCCTGAAATGACGGAGGAAATGAAGGAGCAGGTAGAAATTCAAGTGAAGTATGCAGGCTATATCGAAAAGCAGCTTCTTCAAGTCGAACGTTTGAACAAAATGGAGAAAAAACGCATTCCGGATGATATCGACTATGAGGATGTTCGCGGCATCGCTTCGGAAGCGAAACAAAAGCTTGCCAACATTCGTCCAATTTCGATCGGCCAGGCATCCCGCATAGCAGGCGTTACGCCTGCTGATATTTCCATTTTGCTTGTATATTTAGAGCATTATAATCGTGTAACCGCAGCGAGGGCTAATTAATGGATGCAACTCAAAGCTGGTTTGTAACGAAAATGGAGGAGGGCGGAGCGGCGCTTTCCTCCCTTCAGCTGGAGCAGTTTGAAACGTATTATCGATTATTGGTTGAATGGAATGAACGTATGAATTTGACCGGCATTACGGAAAGAGATGCGGTATATGAGAAGCATTTCTATGATTCCGCTTCGCTTTCTTTTTTTGTGCCGATGAACGACATGAATCGTCTGGCTGACATTGGTTCGGGAGCAGGCTTTCCGAGCATTCCGTTAGCGATTTGCTTTCCGCATCTTCAAGTAACAATCGTAGATTCATTGAACAAGCGAATTACTTTTCTGAAACATCTCGTTGAAGCGCTGGGCCTTCCTCATATTGATTGCGTGCATGGCCGTGCTGAAGATATGGCTAGAATGGGAGAGCATCGAGACAGCTACGACCTCGTTACAGCTCGTGCTGTTGCTAGACTCAATGTGTTGAATGAATTTTGTCTTCCTTTCGTGAAGAAGGGGGGCATTTTTGCCGCGATGAAAGGTTCTCAATCTACTGAAGAGGTTGATGAAGCACGTTTCAGCCTGCGAGAATTAAAAGGGAAAATCAAAGCCTCGCACCAATTGTCATTGCCGTACGAGCAATCTGAAAGGCATATTGTACTGATTGAAAAGACGGATGCTACGCCGCGTAAATATCCGAGGAAAGCGGGTACTCCGATCAAACAGCCTCTTGTGTAGAGGAATTTGCACAAAATTGTTCCACGTGAAACATATTCACAAAAAAATCATGACAAATATGCGATCTTTCCAGCTGTCAAGCAGGAGATCGCTTATTTGTAGTCGAATTTTTATGAGTATAATTTAACTTTTCTATGCAGCTTAATTATGCTTGCTGAATCGTGGATATCGGTTTCTTATTTCATTCTCATGATTCAATGTTCATGATTGATCGAGTCTTGTTGATTCGCTCTGCGTGTATTTGCAGTAAAGAGCGATGGCATTATATTAAAACTAGTATGATGCTTATTACCGCTATTGTCGGTGGCAGCTGATTGTCATCGTACAAGTTGCATGTTCAGAGGAATCTCGATAGGCAACCAAGTTGAGATTTGTTGACGTATGCTTAGGATGAGCGAAATCTATTAATTAGCATGTTTTACACCTTGCGATTACTGCTAAACGTCGATGACGGGTGCTATTAGTCTTGCAGCAGCTTAATTGAAGGTTTATTTTACGATCGGGTGGTAATTATCGATATGAAAGAACAACTTTCTCGGTTGTTTGGGTTATCTGAGCAACGGTCAGGACAAGAAGAGGTTCGGCAAATACCGATTAATGAAATCGATACGAGTCCGTTCCAGCCTCGTACTATTTTTGATGACGAACGAATTGATGAGCTCTGTCAAACGATTAAAACGCATGGGGTTATTCAGCCTATTGTCGTTCGTGTTCGCAATAATAGATATGAGATCATTGCGGGCGAACGCAGATGGCGTGCGGTTACTAAGCTTGGTTATGAGACAATACCTGCTATTGTCAGGGAATTCAACGATTCTCAGACGGCTTCGATCGCACTGATCGAAAATCTTCAGCGTGAGAACCTCACCGCGATTGAAGAAGCTGTCGCTTATGAGAGGCTTATCGAGCTGCATGATTTGACGCAAGAAAGCCTTGCGCAGCGGTTAGGGAAGAGCCAATCAACGATTGCTAATAAATTACGGTTGTTAATGCTGAACGATACGATTAAAATAGCATTAATGGAACGTAAAATTACAGAACGCCATGCGCGTGCTCTTCTATCACTAGATTCCGAGGAAGCTCAGCTGAAAGTTCTTGATGAGATTATTACGAAGGAATTAAACGTGAAGCAGACGGAAGTTCGAATTGCGTTTCTTAAAGAGGCTTCTAAAAATAAGAAGGCGAAGCGTATATCGTTCACGAAGGATGTCCGGCTTGCATTGAACACAATTCGGCAATCGATCGATATGGTTTCCGGGTCCGGCTTAAAAATCAAAACGAATGAGAAAGACCATGAAGACCATTATGAGATCGTTATTCAAATTCCAAAAAGGTAGTACCGACAACCTTTCTGAAATAGTCTGAAAGCATACATAATGAAACGAATAAACGGCGCTGTTTAGTGCCTGTATGCTGTTATCATGCCGCTCTCATTGGGAGCGGCAATCCCTTTTTTAAAATCTATGTTCTCGTTTGGCCGTAGGACGGTAATTAATTTTGATTTACAGACAGAGGTGAAACGGTTTGTCTAAAATAATAGCAGTAGCCAATCAGAAGGGCGGAGTCGGCAAAACGACGACCTCAGTCAATCTTGGCGCATGCTTAGCATCGCTAGGCAAAAGGGTGTTGCTTGTCGACATCGATCCGCAAGGAAATACGACAAGCGGTGTAGGCATTAATAAAGCGGATGTCAGCAACTGCATTTACGATGTGCTTATTAATGATGTGCATCCGAAGGATGCGATGGTCGAAACAAATGTTCCGGGTTTAACAATCATTCCTGCAACGATTCAACTGGCTGGTGCTGAAATCGAATTGGTTCCAACCATTTCGCGTGAGCACCGATTGAAAAAATCGCTTCATATGGTCAAGGATCAGTTTGACTACGTATTAATCGACTGCCCTCCGTCTTTAGGCATTCTAACGATTAATTCTTTAACTGCTGCAGATTCCGTCATAATCCCAATACAATGTGAATATTACGCGCTGGAAGGACTCAGTCAATTGTTGAACACAGTTAGATTGGTTCAAAAGCATTTAAATACAACGCTGCAAATCGAGGGCGTGCTGTTAACGATGCTGGATGCGAGAACGAATCTTGGCATTCAAGTTATTGAAGAAGTTAAAAAGTATTTTCAACAGAAGGTCTATCAAACAATTATTCCGCGCAACGTTCGCCTAAGTGAGGCGCCGTCACATGGACAAGCGATTATCACTTATGATCCGCGATCGAAGGGTGCCGAAGTTTATCTTGAACTGGCGAAGGAAGTGATAAGCTATGAGCAAGCGGCTAGGTAGAGGACTGGATGCATTAATTCCGTCGCTTTCAGTAAATGAAGACGATAAAGTTATTGAAATCAATTTATCTCAATTACGAGCAAATCCATATCAGCCACGCAAAACATTCGATGAGGAATCGATTAAAGAGCTCGCTGAATCGATCAAACAACATGGCGTCATTCAGCCGATTATCGTTAGAAGCGTTATTAAAGGCTATGAAATCATCGCGGGCGAGCGAAGATTTAGAGCATCTCAGTATTGCGGCAATACAACGATACCAGCAGTCGTTCGTTCATTTACCGATCAGCAGGTCATGGAAATCGCACTAATTGAAAACCTACAGCGTGAGGATTTGAATGCGATCGAAATTGCAATTGCGTATCAAGCGCTTATTGATAAGTTTAAGCTGACGCAAGAAGAGTTGTCGATGAAGGTTGGCAAATCACGTTCGCACATCGCAAATTTCATCAGACTGCTATCGCTTCCGGAAGAAATTAAAGACAATGTTTCACGTGGAACAATTTCGATGGGTCATGCGCGAGCGCTGGTTGGAATTAAAAATGCTGCAGTTCAAAAAGAATTTGCAGACCAGATCGTAAATTTGGGCTGGAGCGTCCGCGAGCTGGAGGATGCGATTCAAAAGCTTGAAAATGTACAGCCGGAGCAAAAAGCGAAACAGAAAGCAAAAAAGAGAGATCCATATATCGAGCATATAGAGGAATCACTGCGTGAGCGATTTAAAACGACGGTTAAAATTAAAAGTCAAAAAGATAAAGGTAAAATTGAACTCCAGTACTACAGCAAGCAGGATCTAGAGAGACTTCTCGAGCTTCTCCAAAATATGGCGCAATAGGCTGGAAATAATGGCATACCTAAGTTGTAATCTTGCTGTTCAGGGATTAAACTAAGGTATGCCATTGTTTTGCTTGAGAAGGGCGGGGAGATATGTCGATGCAGGAAGTGAAAGGAACTGGCTTCATTTACTTAGATAATGCGGCGACTTCATGGCCAAAACCTCCTGAAGTTGCCGAAGCTGTCGTTCATGCAATTCAAAACGATGCGGCTAACCCAGGACGCGGCAGTCATGCGATGGCTGTTAGAGCTAGCCGAATTTTGTTTGATACGCGAAAGCAGTTAAGTAAGCTGTTCAATGTGCGAAATCCTAATGATATAGCATTTGCGAGCAATACGACGATGGCTTTAAATATGGCGATTAAAGGGTGGCTGAAGCCTGGCGATCATGTCATAGCGACTTCGCTAGAGCATAATTCGGTAAGAAGGCCGCTCTACTATTTGGAACAAGCGATTGGCATTGAAGTTACTTATATCGATGGCGATGAGCATGGACAGCTGTCTGTAGACGATGTAGCGAAAGCTATTCGCAGCAATACGGCATTAGCTATTGTGAATCATAGCTCCAATGTGCTTGGAACTATTATACCTCTTGCGGATATATGCGAGCTTATGCGGCAACGAGGGATTAAGGTGCTTGTCGATGCGGCGCAAAGCGCGGGGATTTTGCCGATTGATGTGAGGGGGATGGGCATTGATATGCTTGCGTTTCCAGGACATAAAGGCTTGCTGGGCCCACAGGGCACAGGAGGGCTGTACGTCGCTCCGGACGTTGATCTAACCCCTTTGCTGCATGGAGGGACTGGCAGTCAATCTGAGGCGCCTGAGCAGCCTGACATAAGACCCGATAAATACGAAGCAGGTACGCAAAATACGCCTGGCCTTGCCGGATTGAAGGCAGGGGTTGAGTATGTCTTGAAGCAAACAGTGCAGAGCATTCATGAGAAGGAATGGAAGCTGACGCAGCGGCTGATGGAGCAGCTTCTGCCTATTGACGGCATACGGCTGCTTGGGCCGAAGCTTGGCGAACAGCGGACGGGGATTGTATCTTTTGTTGTGGACAGTATTGACCCATCGGAATTGTCATTTATTTTGGACCAGCATTATCAAATTGCGATACGCGCTGGATTTCATTGCTCGCCGCTTGCGCATGCTTGCGCAGGAACCTCGTCGACGGGCGCGGCTCGTGCAAGTGTAGGATTGTTCACGACGGAAGCGGAAGTGGACGCGCTGGCTGATGCAATGAAAGAAATTACGAAGCACTATAAGCTGTAATATACGATGGGAGCGAGACGGCAATGGAAGAATGGGCAGCTGATCCGCTAGTATTAGCGGTCGCAGGCTTGGCGGCAATAATCATTATTATGCTTGTTTGGATGGCAGTCATTGGCGGCAGATTGAAGAAGCTTAGAAAACAATATGTTGCGGTTATGGGCAATACGGGAATAACGAATATCGAGGATGTCGTAATCGAAATGAAGGAAAGGCTTGCTGCTCAGGAGCGGATAGCCAGTGATCTGAACGTATCGCTGCTTGACGTGGAAAAGCAAATTCCGCTAAAGAAAAGCAAAATTGGCGTTTTGAGATACAATGCGTTCGGTGAGCAAGGCAATGATCTCAGTTTTTCAATTGCTATTGTGAATGAGGAAAAAGATGGCGTCGTGCTGTCAGGCATTCATAATCGCGAAAATATGTTCATTTATGCGAAACCGATTGAGAAAGGCAGCTCGAAATATCATTTGACGCCAGAGGAAATAAGCGCGATTTCAGATGCGAAATAAAAGGCATGATAAACTAGCGATTAAGGATAAAAATCAGCCGCAGTTTGATCTCGCGTGCTGGTGAATTGCACTTTATTCATAATTGCCGCGAACAGCGCGTTGGAAATAATATCAGCCATGCTCATAACAAGATGAAGTCGCGTGTTCTGAAGAACGAAGTATTCCATAAAGCCGCCGACATTTACGATTCCCGTAATATGAATGTCGCCGACGGGGGGTAAGTCCTTGTTGACGCCGGCGCCGGGACGGACGGGTCCGATGCCGACCTGAATGCTTCCGACGCTGGCAACTTGTCCAAGACATGCGTCGATGCCGATTACGAACGGGCGCTTGAAACGGCGGTTGATATCGGCAAGCGTGTCGTCCAAATTCATAGCATGGACCGGATTTTCAAGCGTGCCGTATAAGCTGAAATGGGGACTGTTATACTTGACTAAAGAAGTGCCGATAAGCGGACCGAGCGAATCGCCGGTAGAGCGATCGGTTCCGACGCATACGATGACAATCGGCCGGTCGTCCGGGACATGCTCCAGCATGGATGAAAGCCGGTTAACGAGTATGGCGGACACATTAGCGGTCGTATAAGGAATTTTAAGCGGCGCTTCTTTCATAAATGGGAGTTTCATAGATTCCCTCCAATATGCCAATATGTACTTAGTATATGGAGGAGATAACCATTTTATACATGAAGCATGACTCATACAGGATGAGGAAGTGAGAGGGAGATATGCTAATCGCATTCGATTCGACTCAGCAGGCATTGAGGGCGGAAATGCTGCTGGAGTATGCAGAGGTAGAAATCGATATTTGTCCTACGCCTAAGGAAATTACAGCAGGCTGCGCCTTGTCCATTCACTTTCCTGACGAAGAGCTTGAAACGGTCAAGCAGGTCATTGTCGATGAGCAGGTGGAAATTAGAGGCGTTTTTAGAGCGGTACATAAAGATTACGAACAGATCATGTTTTAATTCGTGTATACTGCATGTAAGGGAGGGTGTGAGCGATGGAGCGCAAGCAGTTTGAGCTTGGAGATATTGTGCAGATGAAGAAGCAGCACCCATGCGGCTCGAATGAGATGGAGATTATTCGTATGGGCATGGATATTCGGATTAAATGTGTCGGCTGCAAGCATAGTGTGCTCATTCCGAGAATGAAATTCGAGAAAAATATGAGAAAAGTCATTCGATCGAAAGCGGCTGAGGAAGGCGCAGGAGAGGGCAATGAGTAACTGATAGCAGCCCGCAAAAAAATGTTGCAAAGCATGGAATGGCTATGCTATAATCATTTTTGCGTCAACTAAATGCGGAGAGGTACCCAAGAGGCCCAAGGGGGCTGACTCGAAATCAGCTAGGCGTGTCAAAGCGTGCGTGGGTTCGAATCCCACCTTCTCCGCCACCATATACAAATGACCAACGATCCGAAGTGCGGGTCGTTTTTTTATTTTGCTGAGGAAAAGCAAAAGGAGGACTCTTTCGAGCCCTCCTTCGGACGGTGTTTGATCGTTTGAGTTCATCTTTCTCTGCAATACAGAAAGTTGGAGAAACATTCTTGTTTGGATAAATTCAGCGATCGCTTCATTAATTCCATTTGAGCCTTTCTACGCTGCTAACCGTCTTCAACGGCTATCGCATAGATAGCTCGAATGCGCGTGTGTTACAGACAAGTGTCTTTGGCACAACCCTCCGCTTCTAAACTGAGTGAAAAAATAATCCCTTAGGTTCTTGCACCATTACGGCCAACGGAACCACACCTCTCTTCACACCGTCGATAGTTAGAATGACCGTTATCGGGACGGAATATTCATGAGCTAATAAAAAAATTAGTGTGCCATTCGCTTCCATTTGCGCTCATGATTCGTCGTATCCGGGAAACGCTGGCCTTTGCGCAACGTCACCTTCTTCGGATTTTGAATGCCCATATGGTAAGAGTTCACGCCATCCTCAATATAAGTGCCGTCATTCGGCGCTCTGTCCCCGGGAGAAAATAATGTCCATTCGCCCACTATACTCGCCTCCAATGCAGAATGTTGTCGCACGAACGAGTACGGCATATGCCGCAGCGTCCGTATTCAAGCGTTAGTATTTGCTTCTGCGGCTGCGGCCATAAGTAGCAGATTACGGAGAAGGTTTCACTTGTCAATCCATCTATGTTTTGTTATAGTATATAGATGCGAGCGTAAGCTCGTTCCTTGCTCCATTAGGGGCCGTTAGTCCAAGAGGAGGTGAAACAATATGCGCAAATATGAAGTGATGTACATCATTCGTCCAGACGTTGAGCAAGAAAACGTTCAAGCTCTCGTTGATAAGTTCAATGGCATCATCTCCAATGGCGGAGAGGTCACTAAAACTGACGTTATCGGTAAACGCCGTCTTGCGTATGAGATCAACAAGCTTCGTGATGGTTACTTTGTTCTGGTACACTTCAATGCTACACCTGAAGTTGTTAATGAACTTGACCGCGTTATGAAGATTGCGGATGAAGTTATCCGTACGTTGATCGTTAGAGACGTAGCTTAGTCTATGCACGCAAGATTGTTTGATTGGGAGGTCTGAAGGATGTTGAACCGAGTTATATTGATTGGCAGATTAACGCGCGATCCCGAGCTGCGCTATACACCTCAAGGCGTCGCTGTTACTCAATTCACGATCGCTGTCGATCGCCCATTTTCGGGTGGCGAAGGACGTGAACGCGAAGCGGATTTTATTCCGGTTGTAACGTGGAGACAGCTTGCTGAGACTTGTGCTAATTACTTGCGCAAAGGCCGCTTGACAGCGGTTGAAGGTCGCATTCAAGTGCGGAATTACGAGAACAATGAAGGCAAGCGTGTCTACGTGACAGAAGTTATTGCTGACAATGTGCGTTTCTTGGAATCCAATCGTGATAATGCGCCTCGCGAGGAAGGCGGAGGCAATAGCTATAGCGGTAGCGGCGGTTCTGGCGGCGGCTCCTATGGAGGAGGCAACTCATCCTACGGCGGCGGCAGCAACAATCGACCAAGCAATAATTCACGTAACGACAACCGTGATCCGTTCCAGGATGACGGACGCCCAATAGACATTTCAGAAGATGATTTGCCATTTTAAACGAAAGGATGGATCAGAATGAGCTTTAAGCAAAGAGAAGGCGGCGACGAGCGTCCAGAACGCAAATTCGGCGGCCGTAAAGGCGGACGTAACAAACGTCGTAAAGTTTGTTTCTTCACTGTAAACAAAATTACTCACATTGACTATAAAGACACTGACTTGCTGAAGAAATTCATCAGCGAGCGCGGCAAAATTTTGCCACGTCGTGTTACTGGCACAAGCGCGAAATACCAACGCTTGCTGACAATCGCGATCAAACGTTCACGTCAAATTGCATTGCTTCCATACACAACTGAATAGTTCAGTTGTTCATAAAAAGCCTGTCCCAGAGAAATCTAGGACAGGCTTTTTTGCATCCTAGGGGCAATTGAAGGTAAAATGCTAACAAGACGATACAGCCATGCAAGGGTGGATGAGGAGCGAATGAAAATTATTGAGCGAGCGCCTTACTATAAGGTGGAAAGAGCGATCATTGACGGCGAGCAGCGCGTGATGACAGAGGAGCGCTGGCTGCTGCTGTTCGTAGACCGGCTTCATACGAAGCACAGACAGTTCGAGCTTAAGGATGTGTATGACATTTCATTCCGCATGATTGCGGCGGGCAGCGGTATGCTTTATTTACATACGAAGCAAGGGGTCTACTCTTATAATGTAAAAGAAAGTCCAGAGCCTTTCATACAGGCATTCAAGGGCTTAAAGCAGAGCGATTAGCTAGGGGGTTCAGTGTTCATACCGGACAATACGGACATACTCTCGCGGCTTAAAACGCAAGGGCTCGGCAGCCGGAACCCAATTGCTGTATGCGGAGCTCATTGTAAAGCTGCTACTCGCAAGAGGGCCGCAAAGCTCTTTATATCGTATGCTTTCAATGCGCATATCTATCCACATGCTTGAGATGACTATAATGGCTGCGACGGCTGCAGCTGCCATCGTTTTTCGAATATCCACAAGGCTCACTCCTTTACATTAAGAGTAATCCCCAATAGCGGCATATCCCATTCAGTCCGATTGTTATAGAAAGAAATCCCAATTTATTTTCAGCTACATTTTCAAAAAACAATATGCTATAATCGTCCCATATGAATTGCCGACAATAACAATTGCATAAGTTATACATTGGAGGAGCCTGTCACAGACGGGCTCTTTTTGTGTTTTTTAATGTCTTTTTTATATAAAAAAGCTTTAATATGCCCAAAATGTTTATTGTTGGCAAAGACTACATGAGGAGGACTACCATTGTCATTGTTGCATGTTGCAGTTATTATTCCATTTTTATTTGCAGCAGCCGTACCGTTCATTGCAAAGCTGATACGCGGCATACATGCAGGCTGGCTTGTGCTTCCCGCACCGGTCATTCTGTTTGTGATGTTCATAAGCCGCATTGACAGCGTGCAGAACGGAGAGCTGGAGCATGCTTCTATAGCATGGATACCGTCGCTAGGTATCGATTTCACTGTCTATCTTGACGGACTGGGGCTGCTGTTCGCGCTGCTCATTAGCGGAATAGGCGCATTAGTCGTGTTGTACTCGATTTATTACTTGGATAGAAGGAAAGAAGCGATAAGCGTATTTTATACGTACTTATTGCTGTTCATGGGCGCGATGCTCGGCGTTGTGCTCTCCGATAACATAATTGTGCTGTACGGCTTCTGGGAGCTGACGAGCATTTCATCCTTCCTGCTGATCGCATTCTGGCATTATAAGGAGAAGTCCAAGTACGGGGCATTGAAATCGATGCTGATTACCGTTTTCGGAGGGCTCGCGATGCTTGCAGGCTTCGTGCTGCTTTACGTGATGACCGGCACGTTCAGCATTAGAGAAATTATTGCAAGCGCCGCTACTATGATTGACAGCAAGCTGTTTATTCCGGCAATGGTGCTTATCCTTTTGGGAGCGTTTACGAAGTCTGCTCAGTTCCCGTTCCACATCTGGCTGCCTGACGCGATGGAAGCGCCTACGCCGGTCAGCGCTTATCTTCATTCGGCGACGATGGTCAAAGCGGGCATTTATTTGGTAGCGCGCTTCAGCCCTGTGTTCGCGGGCGAGGCGCTTTGGTTCTGGCTGGTATCGGCGTGCGGTATGACGACGCTAATCTATGGCTCCTATCGGGCGCTTAAGCAGACCGACCTAAAGGGGATGCTGGCGTTCTCCACAGTAAGCCAGCTCGGCCTTGTCATGAGCCTGCTCGGACTGGGCTCGGCTGCAGCGTTTTATGACAACGCAGCCGATTCCTTGTTTTATACGAAAGCGACGATGGCGGCTATTTTCCACTTGATCAATCATGCCGTATTCAAGGGCGCGCTGTTCATGGTCGTCGGTATTATCGATCACGAAACAGGCACTCGAGATATACGCCGGCTTGGCGGCTTGATGACCGTCATGCCGATTACGTTCACGATCGCTTTGATCGGCACGTTCTCGATGGCCGGCTTGCCGCCGTTCGGCGGGTTCTTGAGCAAAGAGATGTTCTTTACGGCCGTGCTGAGCATAACGAAAGGTAATATGTTCAATTTGGAGACGCTGGGCGTGTTGTTCCCAATTGTCGCCTGGTGCGCGAGCATTTTCACGTTCGTCTACAGCATGCTGCTTGTCTTCAAGACGTTTACAGGGAAAGGAAAGCTGGAGGAGCTGTCTAAGAAGCCGCATGAAGCGCCGATCGGCATGCTGCTGCCGCCGCTTGTTCTTGCTTCGCTGGCTATCGTATTCGGATTGTTCCCGAATATGCTGTCGTACTCGCTTATCGAGCCTTCAATGGCAGCTATACATCCCGGCTTGCTGCAAGAAGGAGAGCGGTTCCTCGTTTCGATCGATTTCTGGCATGGCTGGACGATGGAAATTTTTATGACGATGGGCGTTATCGCGATTGGTTTTATCCTTTATCGGCTCCATGCGCGCTCGGCCGCGCTGCATAGCCCGCTGTTCACGCGCGTATCGCTGAACGGCGCTTATGACGGCGGAATTAAGCTGCTCGACCGCGGTTCGAGACGGCTAACGAATCTGTATATGACCGGCTCGCTTCGTCATTATGTTATTTATATATTTGTGTTTTTGATAGCAGCGGTAACGATAACGATGTCCAGGGAGAGCAGTCTGTCGTTTAATTTCAACGATTTTGCGCCGATTTCCCTCTATGAAGCGCTCATTATCGTCGTGCTGCTAGCTGCGGCGATCGCGGTTCCTTTTGCCCAGTCAAGGCTGCTCTCGATTATTTTGACAGGCGCAGCCGGCTATATGGTGACGCTGTTCTTCGTTATTTTCCGCGCGCCAGACTTGGCGCTGACACAGATGATTGTAGAGACGGTATCGGTGGCGCTGTTCCTGCTGTGCTTCTACCATCTGCCTAAGCTGAAGAGAGAAAATGTAAAGCCGCGTTTTAAAGCGGTCAATTTGATCGTCGCGCTATGCGTAGGGGCAGTTATGACGGTCGTGGCGCTTGCCGCGAGCAGCGACCGCCCATTCGAATCGATTGCCGATTATTTTGTTGAGGAAAGCTACAATCTCGCAGGCGGCAAAAATATCGTCAACGTCATACTCGTCGATTTCAGAGGCTTCGATACGATGCTGGAAATCGTCGTGTTATGTATAGCGTCGTTCGCGATCTACTCGCTAATCAAGCTGAAGCTGCTGGAGGATGAAGACGAGGGGACGCCGCTTGCGAAGCGCAAGGATATCGCAGGCGGGCTTATCGAACTGCCAAGAAGCAATGATGTTATTCTGCGTACGATGGCCAAGCCGGCCAGCTTTATCATTTTGACGCTATCCATCTATTTGTTCTTTGCGGGCCATAACAACCCTGGAGGAGGCTTTATCGGCGGCTTGATGACGGCGGCTGCGCTTGTGCTGATGTCGATGGCGTTCGGCATGAATACGGTCGAGCGGCTTATTCCGATTAATTTCCGCGTCTTTACGGCTTGCGGCATTATGGTTGCTTTTCTAACGGGAATTGGCTCGTTCTTGTTCGATGTGCCGTTCCTGACGCATGCCTTTGGCTATTTTGACCTGCCGCTGCTTGGCAAAACGGAGCTAGCGACAGCGACGCTGTTCGATTTGGGCGTTTATATGAACGTAGTAGGCATTACGATGACGATTATTACAACGATAGGGAGGGACAAATAGCGATGGAGCTCTATATGTCAATTGCCGTAGGAGTGCTGTTCACAGTCGGCGTCTATCTTATTTTGTCCAAAAGCTTGCTTCGCATTATATTAGGAACATCGCTGCTGACGCATGGCGTTCATATGCTGCTCATGACGATGTCTCGCCTGAAAACGGGGGCAGCGCCATTGCTCGGCCACAAGGCGGAGTCTTATGTCGATCCGTTGCCGCAGGCGCTTATTTTGACCTCTATCGTCATTAGCTTTGGCGTAACCTCTTTGTTTCTTGTTCTGGCTTACAAGTCGTACAAGAAGCTGAAAACCGACGATATGGAAGCGCTAAGGGGGGAAGAGCATGAATAATTTGCTTGTTCTGCCGCTTCTTATTCCGCTTGTAACGGCTGCGGTGCTGCTTGTGTTCAAAGAGAAAATTATGCTGCAGCGCTGGATTAGTACGTTTAGTATTTTGGCCAATATTGCCGTTGCCGGTGCGATTGTCGCACAGGTTAGAAATAGCGGCATTCAAACGCTATATATGGGCGGCTGGCTGCCTCCTTACGGCATCGTCTTCGTTGCCGATATGCTGGCGGCGCTGTTGGTGCTTACGACGCTGGTAATAGGTGCGCTTTGCTTATTCTTTGCGTTCAGCACGATCGGGAAGGAGAGAGAGCGGCATTATTTCTATCCATTCGTCCAGTTTCTGCTTGCGGGCGTGAGCGGCTCGTTCTTGACCGGCGATCTGTTCAATTTGTTCGTTTGCTTTGAGGTGATGCTCATTTCCTCTTACGCGCTTATCGTGCTGGGAGGAACGAAGGATCAGCTGCAGGAGACAATCAAATATATGCTTGTCAATATTTTGTCGTCCACCTTATTCGTCGCATCCGTCGCCTATTTGTACGGTGCGACAGGCACGCTGAATATGGCGCATTTGTCGGAGCGCGTAGCTGAAGCCGGGCAGGGAGGCATTCTAAATGTCATTGCGATTCTGTTCATGATCGTATTTTCGCTTAAGGCGGGATTATTCCTCTTCTTCTGGCTGCCAGGCTCGTACCGCGTGCCGCCGGCTGCGATCATGGCGCTGTTCGGCGCCTTGCTGACGAAGGTCGGGTTATATGCGCTAATTCGGACGTTCACTCTTATTTTCTATACCGACCAGGCGGCGACGCACAGCTGGATCGGCGTAATGGCCGGCATTACGATGGTGCTTGGCGCGATCGGAGCTGTCGCATATAACGATATTAGGCGCATCATTAATTATAACGTCATTATTAGCGTCGGGTTCATCGCTTTCGGGTTGGCTGCGATGAGCGAGGATTCCTTGGACGGCGCGGTGTTTTATTTGCTGCATGACATGCTTGCCAAAGCGCTGCTGTTCCTATTGGGCGGCATTATTATGAAGCTGACGGGCACGCATCGGCTGGACGAAATGGGCGGGCTGATCAAGCGTTATCCGGTTGTGAGCTGGATGCTGTTCATCTCGGCGCTGGCGATCGCAGGCATACCGCCGCTCAGCGGCTTTGCAGGCAAGCTGTTGATTATTCGCGGAGGCTTCTCTGAGGGGAATTATGTGCTTGGCGCCATATCGTTGGCATCGAGCTTAATCGTCATGTACTCGTTAATCCGCATATTTATGCGCGCGTGCTGGGGCGAAGAGAAAGGGCTATATGCAGCTGAGGAGCGGGATCGCAAAGGCGACTGGCTGATGGCGCTGCCGGCGGCTGCGCTGACCGTCATTGTAATCGCAATGGGCGTCGGCTCGGAGTGGGTATTCGGCCTCGTTGCTGAAGCGGGACAGACTTTGATTGATCCGTCCATCTATGTGGATGCGGTATTAAAGGAGTAGAGGCAGATGAAGAGAATATGGGCTGTTATTAAGCTGCTGGCATTGTTTATGAAGGAGCTGTTCCTCTCCAGCTTTGCTGTGCTCAAGCATATCGTCCGGCCGAAGAGAATCTATCGTCCTGGCATTTACGCTTACGAGACGGAGCTGAAGCGCGATTGGGAAATTACGCTGCTGGCATGCCTGATTTGTCTCACGCCGGGCACGCTCACGCTTGATGTATCCAGAGACGGACGCACCATGTATATTCATGCAATGGATATTGACGATTTGGAGCTGGCCTCGGAGCAAATTAGAAACTCATTTGAAAAAGCTATTTTGGAGGTGACTCGCTAATGCTGTCCACACTGCTCATCGCATCCTTGGCCATATTGGCGATCGCCGTGCTTGGCTGCATGTATCGGCTGCTTGCGGGGCCGTCGGTACCAGACCGGATCGCCGCGCTTGATACGATTGGCGTCATCTTGCTGTCGATGATTGCGATCCTCTGCATGCTGCTCAAAACGAGCGCTTATTTCGAAATCATATTGGTCATCGGCATATTGACCTTCATAGGCACGACTGCATTTGCAAGATATATAGAGAGAGGGGTTGTCCTGGATGATGGAGACGGTAAGTCTAATCGGTGAATGGGCGATCGGGCTGCTTGTGCTTGCAGGCGCTATTATTGCGGCATTAAGCGTATTCGGCCTAATCCGATTCGAGGATGTGTATTTGAGGGCCCATGCCGCGACGAAAAGCGCAACGCTTAGCGTCATGTTCATTTTGACGGCGGCATTTCTATACTTCGCTTTTTATTTGGGAGAGATCAGCATTAAGCTGCTGCTGGGCATCGTATTCGTATTTCTGACAGGGCCGGTAGCCGGACATTTGAACGGCAGAGCGGCTTACCGCTCCGGCGTATCGCTGTGGAGCGGGAGCGTGCATGACGATATGAAAGCTGCGCTGAAGAAGGAGCGGGAGGGCGTCCGTAAGAAGAGCAAGTAGGCGGGCTTGCTCGGCTGGAGCTGCGGATATAAATAGAAAGACGGGCCGCATGGTGTATGCAGCCCGTTTTCTTTTACGCCAATTAGAATTTGTTGGCTTGCTGCTCGGCTATGTCGCCGATATAGGGAACCTTGAAAGCTTTCCCCTGCAGCGCCAGCAGCATAAGCGCAATCCATAGAATGAAGCTGAGCGGGGTAAGCAGCAGCCCTAAAAACCAGCCGATGACGGGGATGAAGCTAAATACGATGCTGAGCACGACGACAGACGCGAACACAATGATCGATTGCATCGCATGAAACTTCACAAACCGGCTTTCCTTCTCCACGATGAGAAAGATGATGCCTGTAATGAATCCGGCCAAGTAGCAGAGCAAGCCGACTACCTTGGAATCCAATCCTGTAGAGGATTTATCAGGAGCCAACATAAAGATACACCCTTTCGTTATATAATTATTTATATATGTATGCATGGCAGCAATCGCTTGACCGAGCGCAGCATCCCGGCTGATATTCTGTTATTTTGATTCAAAAGCAATAAAAAGAGCTTATATGAAACAATAGCGGAACTATAGTGTGGTTGGGAGAACGCGTGCGACTCTTCTGATCGGCTACAACAAGCTTATTCCGGCTCCATTCGCGTTAGACCACCTCTGTCCTATAATTTCTCTGCGGCGGAGGTAATTAACAAAAGGATGTCGAACCTTTAATTGTAAGCTTTTTGTAACTTGTTATTAAAAAATTTCGTCTAGAATGGAGTGGTGCGATCAATCGGCTCAGGAGGCCGTACAGAATGGGGAAGACATTAACGTGAAGATAAACAAGAGACGCAAGTGGATATATGCAAGCGCGGCGGTGCTCGTTGTAGCCTGCTTCCTTATTTATTTCAACCGCGGAGCGCTCGCGATGATGGGCTTCGACTGGTTTTTATCCGGCTCTGTAGAGAAGCAGCTGGAGAAAAGCTACAAGCCTGCAGAGCGGCAGGAGCCGGCAGCAGTAGATCCAGCGAACAACGGACAGAACAACACGGCGGCCAACAAGCCGTTTTCCGTGCTGCTGTTCGGTGTTGACGCGCGCGGCGCGGAGCGTGGAAGGACGGATATGATCATGTACACGGTCGTGAGGCCGAAGGATGGCGACATGCTCATGATTTCGATTCCGCGTGATGCGTATGTTGAACTTGTGGGCAGAGATACGTATGATAAAATTAATCATGCTTACGCTTTCGGAGGAGCGGGCATGGCTATGGATACAGTTGAAAAATTGCTAGACGCTCCAATTATGCATTATGCGGCCATTAATTTTGAGGGCTTCATATCGGTTGTTGACGAGCTCGGCGGCATTGCCTTGCCGATCACGAAGGATATCGTGAACAAAGACCCCAATCACGAGCACTTTGTCATAAAAGGCGGCCAGTCGTCATATAACGGTCAGGATGCGCTTAATTATATGCGTTACCGCGAAGATGCAGGAGGGGATGTCAGTCGGACGGGAAGACATCAGCAGTTCATTAATGCACTGATCAATAAAGCGACGGGCATGAAGCAGTGGTCCAAAATTCCGGATTTGCTAGGCATTATGGGCGATAACTTCAGCACCGATCTAAGGCCGAATGAAATTATCGAGCTGTCCAAAAGCATGCTGCAGGCAAAAACGCGCAGTACGTACACGTATTCGCTGACCGGCGAAGGCAGGCGGCTTAAAGAGGGCGGACCATGGTATTATTTTATTAAGGAAGAGGATTTGGAAGCTGCCAGGGCGATGATTGCCAGCTGGCTTGATGAGAGCAAGAGCGAGAATGAGCTGATTTTACCGGAAAATTATACGGCTCTGGAATAACAATCGCTGGAGCGTAAGGAATCGGAGTTGATGCGGATTGAATATTGCATTTTTTCTGCTGCCGAAAAAAGATGTTATTTGTGTAAATCATGATGCTACGTTCAGGCAAGCGTTGGAGCGGATGGAATATCACCGTTATACGGCGGTGCCAATTATTGACGAGCATGGCGGTTATATCGGTACCGTTACGGAGGGAGACCTGCTGTGGTACTTGAAGAGCCGTTCCGAAATAACCTTTGAGCAAACGAATAAAATCCGGCTGCTTGACGTGCCGCGGAGAATGAATAACCGCACCGTCAGCATCGATGCCAATATGAATGACCTCATATCGCTGGCGAAGGTGCAAAACTTTGTACCGGTCGTCGACGATATGAATCGATTTATCGGTATTGTGCGCAGAAGTGAAATTATTGATTACTGTCAAAAAATCATAACGGACAGCCATGTCTTAAACGAAAAATAATAATGCATACTAAGCGCCCGAAGGAAGATAGAGCTTTCTAACGGGCGCTTTGCGCATATTGAGGATATATGTCCATTAACGGTGAAAAACGGAAGGCTTTGCGATAGGGATTGTACGTGATATGTTGAGCATTTATGATATAATGGGTTGTAATGCTTATCGAGATACGATTTTATACGCAAGAGGTGAACGGCTTGAAAACCGGCTTGAAATCGGTGCTGTGGAGCGGTGCAGCACTCCTACTACTGCTGTCTTTTATTATGCCGCTTATAAATTTTTTAACCGTGCTGCTTGTTATGGTGCCATTTGTGGTGCTGCGTACATTATTGCCTAGGAAATCTTTTCTGTGGCATGCGATAGCCGTCATTGCCGCCGCTACCGCGATCACGCTTCCGTTTTTGGGATTCGGCTATGCTTTGATTGGCTTCTTTTTTCTCATACCGGCAGTGGCCATGGGCAGCTTATATCGCCAGCAGGCGCCAGCCTCAAAGGTCATTCGCTCGATTACGGTTCTGATCTTAATGGAGCTTATGCTGATGATGCTGTTCTTCCAGGTCTTTTTCGATTTATCGCTTATTAAAGAGCTGGGAACGTCGATTCGGGACATTACCGATACGATGGAAAGGCTGGGCGTACTGCCTGAAGCGTGGACATCCGATCAGACGGAGCAGCTCGTACGCATGGTCACCAATATGATACCGGTCGCTTTTATTACGTTCGCCTTCTGTCTGACTGTCGTGACGCACTACATTGCGCGCCGCATAGTGAACCGGGAAGAAGGGGTTCAAGTGCCGGCATTTACGCCTGCTAGAGAATGGCGGCTGCCGCGAGGCCTCGTGCTTCTGTATTTGATCGTTTTTCTAGCGGAGATGTTCACATCTAAGACCAGCCATTCGTTTATGGCTATCGCCGTATTTACGCTGGTTCCGCTGCTGCAGTATATATTTGCTATTCAGGCAATCGGGTTTTTCTTCTTCCTTGCTCATGAACGACGCTGGAACAAGGCTGTGCCGGTGCTTATCGCGATTCCGGTTCTGCTGTTCCCGCCGTTAAGCTTAATTGGCGTGTTGGATACCGCTTTTCCAATTCGAAAATCCTTTAAGAAATCATAGGCACAGGAGCGAATAATCAATGCCGAAGTTTGTAACTGCAAGATGGCACGGGATGCATCAAATATGGAGCTTTGTCATTATGTTTGTTTTGACGGCTTCGCTCGCTTGGTTTCAGTGGGTGATGGGACTAATCGGATTGCTGCTGACGATCGGAATTATTATTTACAATGTGCTTGCCGAGCGCGCGTTCCGCAATGATTTCAAGGACTATGTCAACAGCTTGTCGTATCGTGTGAAAAAAGCGGGCAACGATGTCATAAGCGAGCTGCCGATCGGTATCATGCTGTACAATGCCGATATGAAGGTCGAATGGCATAACCCGTATATGAGCGAAATGTTTAACCGGGAATCCTTGTTTGGCATGACTTTGATGGAGCTGTTCCCAACGGTGCAGGGCATTAAGGACCGGGAAGGGCGAGTGGAGGTAACGCTTGGCAACCAAGTGTATCAGCTTATTTTCAAGGGCAAAGAGCATCTTCTGTATGTACAAAACATTACGGAGCAGTGGCAGCTGAACAAGCGCTATGAGGATGAAAAACTGGCGATCGGCGTCATTATGATCGATAACCTTGACGAGGTTACGCAAGGAATGGACGACCTGCAGCGAAGCTCGCTGCTTGCGCGCGTCACTTCTGAAATTACGGAGTGGGCGCATAAATATCATATTTATTTGAAGCGGGTCAACTCGGATCGCTTCCTGCTCATTACCGATCTTAAGACGCTCAGAGTGCTGGAGCAATCGCGGTTCGTCGTGCTTGACGAGGTGCGCGAGCTCGCCGGCGACCAGAAGGTTGCGACGACGCTCAGCATCGGCTTCGCCGCCGGTTCGGAAAGCATCATCGAACTCGGTCAATGGGCGCATTCCAGCTTGGACATTGCGCTTGGCCGAGGCGGCGATCAGGCTGCGGTCAAGGTGGGCAGCAGGCAATCGTTCTACGGCGGCAAGTCCAATGCCGTTGAGAAGCGGACAAGAGTCAGAGCGCGAGTCGTTGCGCACGCACTGCGCGATTTGATCCGCGAAAGCCACAATGTCGTCATTATGGGGCATAAAATGCCCGATATGGATGCGATTGGCGCTTCGATCGGCGTAATGAAGGCCGCTCAATTGTTCGGCAAGGAAGCGTACATCGTATACGAGGGCATCAATCCGGCCATCGAGAAAATGATGGAAATGGTGAAAGAGGACGAGAAGCTGTCGAAATGGTTCATTACGCCGGATCAGGCACTAGGACTTATCGCGAAGCAGTCGCTCGTCGTCGTCGTCGATACGCATAAGGCTTCCATGGTGAAGGAGCCGAAGCTGCTTGCTGTGACGAACAGGATCGTCGTTATCGATCACCATCGCCGAAGCGAAGAGTTTATCGACAATGCGATACTCGTCTATATGGAGCCGTACGCATCATCGACATGCGAGCTTGTGACGGAGCTGCTGCAATATATTCATGATCGGGTCGTGCTTGATGTTAGGGAATCGAGCTCGCTGCTGGCGGGCATTACAGTGGATACGAAAAACTTCTCGCTCCGCACCGGCGCGCGCACGTTCGACGCCGCATCGTTCCTGCGCCGCAATGGCGCCGACTCGGCGATGATTCAGCGGATGCTGAAGGAGGATCTTGCTGAGTATGTCCGCAAGGCCGAAATTATTAAGCATGCGGAAGTGATTTACGAGCATGTAGCGATTGCGGTAACGGAAGCCGGCCGCACCTACTCCCAACTGCTCATTGCGCAATCGGCCGATACGCTGCTGAATATGACCGACATTATGGCTTCATTCGTAATCGGCCAGCGGCCGGACGGCTTGATCGGCATTAGCGCAAGGTCGCTTGGCCATATGAATGTACAGGTTGTCATGGAGAGAATGGGCGGCGGCGGGCATTTAACGAATGCCGCGGCTCAGCTGGAAGGAACTGTTGATGAAGTCGCCCAGCGCCTGAAAGCGGTGCTGGAGCAAATTGAGACGGAAGAGGGGTTATTCGAATGAAAGTAATATTTTTGCAGGATGTTAAAGGCCAGGGGAAGAAAGGGCAAATAAAAGAATTGTCGGAAGGCTATGTCCGCAACTTTTTGCTTCCTAAAGGACTTGTTAAGATAGCTTCAGAGGGCAATTTGAAGACGCTTGAGGTGCAAAACGCATCCGAGCAGAAGCGCAAGGAGAAAGAGAAAGAGGATGCGCAAGCGCTAGGCAAGCGCCTCGAAGAAATGACGGTCGTTGTGAAGACGAAAGCAGGCGAGGGCGGAAGGCTGTTCGGCGCCATCACGAGCAAGCAAATCGCAGAAGAGCTGGCAGCTAAGGGCATTAAGCTGGACAAGCGCAAGATCGAGCTTGACGAGCCGATCCGTACGCTAGGCGTAACAGCGGTAACGATTAAGCTTCATCCGGAAGTAAAAGCGAAGCTGAGCGTTCAAGCGGTAGAGGAATAATTAGAAATGAGGCAAGCACATGGAGACTGAGCTGATGTTTGATCGTGTTCCGCCGCAAAATGTCGAAGCGGAGCAAGCTGTTATCGGAGCCGTCCTGCTGCAGCCTGAAGCGCTCATAACGGCGATGGAGCGGATTCGCAGCGAGGATTTCTATAGTGTTGCTCATCAGCGTATATATGAAGCGATGATTGAGCTCGGCGAGAGCAACCAGCCGGTCGATCTAATTACGCTTACCGCCCACCTGCAGGATCAAGGGCTGCTCGAGGAGATCGGCGGCGTAAGCTATTTGGCGAAGGTGGCCAATGCGGTTCCCACTGCGGCCAATGTCGATTATTACGCGCAAATCGTCGAAGAGAAATCGATGCTGCGACGGCTCATCCGTACGGCGACGAATATCGTAACCGACGGCTATGCGAACTCGGAGGACGTAGCGGTACTGCTCAGCGACGCCGAGAAAAAGATTTTAGAAATATCGAACCGCCGCTCCAGCAGCGGCTTTATATCGATTCGCGACGTGCTGATGGAAGTGTTCGAGAAGGTCGAATTTCTCTATTCCAATAAAGGCGGAACGACCGGCATACCGTCAGGCTTCGTCGATCTGGACCGGATGACGGCCGGCTTCCAGCGAAGCGACCTTGTCATCGTTGCGGCTCGTCCTTCCGTCGGCAAGACGGCATTCGCCCTGAACATCGCGCAGAACGTCGGCGTCCGCGCCCGCGAGACAGTTGCGATCTTCAGTCTGGAGATGTCGGCGGCCCAGCTCGTTCAGCGTATGATATGCGCGGAGGCGAATGTCGATGCGCAGCGGATGCGGACAGGCCATCTGGAGGGCGATGATTGGGAGAAGCTGACGATGGCGATTGGCGCGCTGTCGGAAGCGCAAATCTTTATTGACGATACGCCCGGCATTACAGTAGCGGATATTCGTGCGAAATGCCGCCGTCTGAAGAAGGAAAAAGGGCTTGGCATGATTCTGATCGACTATCTCCAGCTCATTCAGGGGCGGGGCAAAGCGGGTGAAAACCGGCAGCAGGAGGTTTCCGAAATATCGCGGACATTGAAGCAAATCGCCCGCGAGCTGGAAGTTCCTGTAATTGCGCTTTCACAGCTTAGCCGGGGCGTCGAGCAGCGTCAGGACAAGCGCCCGATGATGTCCGACCTTCGGGAGTCGGGCTCGATCGAGCAGGACGCCGATATCGTATCCTTCTTATATCGTGACGATTATTACGATAAGGAGTCGGAGAAGAAGAACATTATCGAAATTATTATTGCCAAGCAGCGGAACGGCCCTGTAGGGACGGTGGAGCTCGTTTTCTTAAAACAGTACAATAAATTCGTGAGCATTGACAGAGCCCATCAGGATCCGTCTCAGGCTTCATAAATACCGAACAATTGTAGAGGCTTCTCTGCAATTGTTCGGTATTTTCGTTTGACTTCTTATGTCCGTACTGCTAAACTAATAATGCTGTCTTTAGGCGATCGGCATTCCCTGACCAGATGAAGCAATGGGATGCAGCGTCTTGCGACGGTAATTTTCGATGCTTGCAGACATCGGACGGGGGTATGATTATGTCTACGGTTGTTGTTGTCGGTACACAATGGGGAGACGAAGGCAAAGGCAAAATTACGGATTACTTGGCGGAAGGCGCTGACGTTGTCGCGCGTTACCAAGGAGGTAATAACGCCGGCCACACAATTCTTATTGACAACAAAAAGTACAAATTGACGATGATCCCATCGGGAATTTTCAATCATAACAAAGTTTGCGTGATCGGTAACGGCATGGTTATTAATCCAGCTGCGCTGATCGACGAAATTAACTATATTCATGAAAATGGCTTCTCTACGGATAATTTGAAAATTAGCGACCGCGCGCATGTCATCATGCCGTATCATCTAGTGCTGGACGGGCTTGAGGAAGAGCGCAAGGGCGATAATAAGATCGGCACGACACGCAAAGGCATTGGCCCGTGCTATATGGACAAAGCTGCGCGTAACGGCATTCGGATTGCTGATCTTATGGACGCGGAGGAATTCGAGCAGAAGGCTCGCCGCCTCGTTGTCGAGAAAAACCAAGTGATCCAGCAAGTATACGGCGGCGAGACGCTTGACGCCGACGCCATTATTGGGGAATATCTGCAATACGCAGAAACGCTGCGCCCATACGTAACGGATACGTCCGTCGTGCTGAACGATGCGATCGACACTGGCAAAAAAGTGCTGTTTGAAGGCGCGCAAGGCGTAATGCTCGATATCGACCAAGGCACGTATCCGTTCGTAACTTCGTCGAATCCGTCGGCAGGCGGCGTATGTATCGGCTCCGGCGTAGGCCCATCCAAAATCCAGCAGGTTATCGGCGTTGCCAAGGCTTACACGACGCGTGTAGGCGACGGCCCGTTCCCAACTGAGCAGGACAATGAAATCGGCCAAATTATTCGCGATAAAGGCCATGAGTACGGCACCGTTACCGGCCGTCCGCGCCGCGTAGGATGGTTCGATAGCGTTGTCGTCCGTCATGCCCGCCGCGTCAGCGGTATTACGGGCTTGTCTTTGAACTCGCTGGACGTGCTTACAGGCCTTGAAACGGTTAAAATTTGTACAGCGTACAAATACCGCGGCGAGATTATCGAGCATTACCCAGCCAGTCTGAAAATGTTGTCCGAGTGCGAAGCGATTTACGAGGAGTATCCTGGCTGGTCCGAGGATATTACCGGAGCGAAGAAGCTTGAGGATCTGCCGGCCAACACATTGAACTATTTGAACCGCATTTCCGAGCTTACAGGCATTCCGATTGCGATCTTCTCCGTAGGACGCAACCGCGAGCAGACGAACCCTGTTCGCCCTATATATGAATAAGAATTAGAAGCTTAAAGGGCTGTCCGGCAGATCGATAACGATCTCCGGGCAGCCTATTATTTTTTCACTCCTTTATGCAAAACAGAATGTTTGCTCCTCTAGTTGTCCATAATGGTATATAACAGATTTGGGCAAAGGGGTTGGAGCAAAGCGTGTTTAGACCAATCATATGGCTGGCAAAGACGGTGGCGGCAGCGTTGATTATTACTTTTCTATCGATATGGA
>Ga0180215_1000742_pt1 | contig 39018 bp, 25 predicted proteins | sample eDN3rd37CBELigBY_FD_128871 | JGI IMG/M metagenome (GOLD analysis project Ga0180215, IMG submission 128871) | Enriched backyard soil microbial communities from Emeryville, California, USA - eDNA 3rd pass 37_C BE-Lig BY (version 2) (version 2) | ecosystem: Environmental > Terrestrial > Soil >...
AAGCTGCTGGTGATCTCCTTCCTGGTCGGCGTGGTGATGAGCACCTTCGGCTGGTCGCCCTACGAGGTGATCGCCTGGGCGCGCGACACCGTGTTGCGAGCCTGGAACATGGGCTTCGCCACCGTCGACCGGTTCGTCGACTACATGCTGCTCGGCGCGGCTATCGTCATTCCGGTCTTCATCATCCTGCGGCTGCTCAGCTACCGCAAGTAGACGGCGCCGCCGCGAAACCGGCTGCCACTTCGAACAGGATCGCGTGGCGCGCCGCGAGCGCCTCGACGTCGTTCGAATATCCCCCGCCGATCACCCCGCACACCGGAACGCCTGCCGAGACGAAATGCGAGATCACCATGTGCTCGCGCGCTTTCAGGCCGTCATCGCTCAGCGCCAGCCGCCCGAGCCTGTCGTCCCGGTGGGGATCCACTCCGGCATTGTAGAAGACGAGGTCATAGCCCGTGCCGAGACGTTGCAGCGTTTCGCAAAGCACCTGCAAATAGGCGTCGTCGCCGACCCCGTCCGGAAGTCCGATATCGAGCGACGAGGACTGCTTGCGCACGGGATAGTTCTTCTCGGCGTGCAGCGAGAAGGTGAAGACCCGCTCCTCGCGGGCAAGGATCTCGGCCGTGCCGTCGCCCTGATGCACGTCGAGGTCGACCACGAGCAACCGCCGCGAGGGGCGCTCGGCGAGGAGGTCGAGTGCGGCGACGGCCACGTCGTTGAAGGTGCAGAAGCCGGCGCCCTGGGCGCGTCGCGCGTGATGGCTGCCGCCTGCCGCGTTGCAGGCAATGCCGTGCTCCAGCGCAAGCCGCGCCGCCAGCATCGTTCCGCCCGTCGCCAAACGCGCGCGGCGCGCCACCCGCTCGCTGACCGGGAAACCGATCTCGCGCTCGATCCTTTCCGGCACCCGGCATTCCAGCACCTGGTCGACATAGGCGCCGTCATGCGCACGCATGAGCGCCCGGTGGGGAGCCGGTTCGGCCGTCACCCGCGACCGGTCGGACAGCAGGCCCAGCGTCGCAAGCCGGTCGCCCAGCGCCCGGTACTTGCGCATCGGGAAGCGGTGGTTGGCGGGAAATTCCGCGTCGTAGTCGGGATGGCAAACGATCCGCAGCGTCATGGCGCCGCCGAGCATAGGTCGGAGACGGCAGGACGCAATTGCCGGCGGGATTGAAACCCCGGGGACGCGGCGATGCCGTCAGATTGGCAGGCTCGCCCAACGCTCGACGTGGCGGTCGCGCAGCGCTGAGACGGAAGGCACGCCTTCCCTGTCGAGCGCGCCGACCATGTCTCGCAGGATGCGGGCCGGCAGGCCAGGACCTCCATAGATCATCCCGGTGTAGAGCTGCACGAGGTCGGCGCCGGCGCGGATCTTCTCCAAGGCATCATCGGCGGACGCGACCCCGCCGACACCGACCAGGACCATCTCGGGGCCGAGCAGGCGACGCATGCGCGCCAGCACCGCCGTGGAACGGGCAAACAGCGGCGCGCCTGAAAGGCCGCCGGTCTCGCGTCCGAGCGCGGCCTCGGCCAGGCCGTCGCGCGATATGGTGGTGTTGGAGACGATCACGCCCTCGATCGGGTGGTTGGCCACCTCGGCCGCGATATCCTCGAGCTCGGCCTCGACCAGGTCGGGCGCGATCTTCAGCAGGATCGGCCGGGCACGTTCCTCGGCGCTCGCCAGCCCGGCGCGGGCGGCCGTCACGCGCGACAGCAGTTCCGCCAATTCGGAGCGTGCCTGCATGTTCCGCAGGCCGGGCGTGTTGGGGGAGGATATGTTGACAGTGAGATAGCTGCCGAGTGCCGCGAAGCGCCGCACGCCTTCCTCGTAGTCGCCGATGCGGTCCGCGCTGTCCTTGTTGGCGCCGATGTTCACGCCGACGATGCCGCCGCGTCCGCGACGCGCCGAAAGACGGGCCGCGCAGCGATCGTGGCCTTCATTGTTGAAGCCGAGCCGGTTGATCACCGCCCGGTCGCTCGGCAGGCGGAAGATCCGCGGCTTCGGATTGCCCGGCTGCGGCCGCGGCGTGATGCTGCCGACCTCGGCAAAGCCGAAGCCGAGTGAAAGCAGCGCATCCGGCACCTCGCCATTCTTGTCGTAGCCGGCCGCCATGCCGAGCGGGTTCGGGAAATCGAGCCCGCATTTTCGGACGGCCAGCCGCGGGTCGCGCGGGGCGGGCAGATGCGGGACCACGCCGCATTTCAGCGCGCGGATCGAAAGCCCGTGCGCGGTTTCCGGATCGAGCCGGAAGAGGAGGTCGCGCCCGACCCTGTCCAGAATGCTCATCAGGCGTCCATTTCGGGAAAGACGTGCCCGTCGGGACCGAGCGGCAGGGGGCGCACCCACAGCACCGCGTCCATCGTCAGGGGAGCGTAGAGGTGCGGAAAGAGATCGCCGCCGCGCGACGGCTCGTATTTCAGGGCCGGTCCCAGCCTTTCGGCATCGACCGCGACGAGCAGCAGCCCCTCCTGTCCGGCGAAATGGCGCCGCGCCGTCTCGGGAGCCTGGGCCGAGGTCGAGAAGTGGATGAACCCGTCGGCGAGGTCCACGGGGGCGCCCTCGAAGGTGCCGCTGGCTTCGGCTTGCCGCCACAGCGACTCGGGGCAGATTTTGTAGATGGTCTGGCGCATGGCTGCGCTATAAAGGTTTCGCCGGACGCCGAAAAGCGCCTTGGCCTTTCGCAATTCGGGCATAAATCCGTGCCAGGCAGCTGCGAGGGAAAGGAAGGTCCGATGCTCCCCAACCGAACGATCGCCGCGCTTGCCCTGATTCTTGTGGCCTCGCCCGCATTCGCCCAGTCGCAGGACCGCTACGCGCTCGAGAAATCCGGGGACGGTTTCGTCCGGATGGATCGGCAGACCGGCGAGATGAGTTACTGCACCGTCGAGGCCGGCGCGCTGGCGTGCCGCGCCGCCGACGGCTCGGCCGCCGATCGCGATGCCGAGATCGCCAAGCTCCAGGAGGCGATCGCCGCGCTGGATCGCCGCATCGTCGCCCTGGAGAATTCGCTCGCCGCGCGTCTCGAATCGAAGCTCCCGACCGAGGAGCAGTTCGAGCAGACGATGGGCTACATGGAGCGCTTCCTGCGCGGCTTCATGGGCATCGTGCGCGACATGGAGAAGGACGAGGCAACCGGTTCCGGCGGTGCGCCCGGCAAGACGTAAGCGTCTTCAGCCATTTCCGCTTGAAAAGACTGGGCCGCGCCGCATAATCGCGGCGCATCCACCGTAGATACAAGAAGAGTCGGATGCGGGAGGAGACTGTTGCCAGGTCATTCCTTCGTCATCGCTGACGACCATCCCCTCTTTCGTGGTGCGCTGAAACAGGCGCTTTCCGGTCTGGGCGACGTTGCAGAGATCGTCGAGACCGGGGACTTCGATGCCACCCGGGCCGCGGTCATGGAGCGCCCGGACCTCGACCTTCTGCTGCTCGATTTGTCGATGCCCGGCGCTTCCGGCCTCTCTGGGCTGATCTCGCTGCGTGCAGCCCATGCCTCGGTCCCGGTGGTCATCGTTTCCGCCCATGACGATGTCGGAACGATCCGCCGCGCATTGGAACTCGGCGCTTCGGGCTTCATCTCCAAATCCGCCAGCATGGAAGAGATCCGCGACGCCGTCCGGACGGTCCTGGAAGGCGGTATCGCTACGCCGCCCGATATCGACCTCGGCGTCGAGCAGGATCCGGAAATGTCGGATCTCATCAGGCGCCTGCAGTCGCTGACTCCGCAGCAGACGCGTGTCCTGGCGATGATCGCGAACGGGCTCCTGAACAAGCAGATCGCCTACGAGCTCGGCGTGTCGGAAGCGACCATCAAGGCGCATGTCTCCGCCATCCTGCAGAAGCTCGGCGTGGATAGCCGCACCCAGGCAGTCATCCTTCTGGGGCGCATCGGCGCCGATCCGGCGCAGGGCGTCGGCTGACGCGCCTCATTCCGCGGCGTCGGCGACGCGTCGGGCCTGCCCCATCAGCAGCCGCAGGACGGCCGGCTTCAGCGGCTTGTGCGCCACCGGCACGTCGAGGGCCTCGGCACGGGCGCGCACTTCCGCCGAGCGGTCGGCGGTGACGAGGATGGCCGGCACGTTGCGCTGCCAGCGCGCGCGCAGCGCGACGATCAGGTCCAGCCCGTCCTCTCCGTCGAGGTGGTAGTCGGCAAGAACGAGGTCCGGCGGGTTGTGGTCCGGCTGCAGGTGGTCGAGGTCGTAGGATCCCCCGGCCGTCTCGACCCCGCACCCCCAGTTCTCCAGCAACTGGCGCATGGCGTCCAGGATGCGCCGGTCGTTGTCGATGCACAGCACGTTGAGGCCGGCGAGTCCGCTGCCCGTTCGGCGTTGTGCTCGCCGCGGCGTCTCGATGACCGAGGCTGCATCGGCAGTGATCGACAGCAGGACGGAGAAGCGCGTGCCCTTGCCGCGCCGTGATTCGAGTTGCAATTCCACCCGCAGCACGCGGGCGATGCGATCGACGATCGACAGGCCAAGCCCCAGTCCCTGCGCCTCGCGCATGCCTTCGTCGAGCCGGGTGAACTCGCGGAAGACGGTGTTGAGCTTGTCGGCGGGAATGCCGATGCCGGTGTCGAACACCTGGATCTCCGCAAGGCCACCCCGCCGGCGTACGCCGATAAGCACGCGCCCCTTTCGGGTGTACTTGATCGCGTTCGAGACCAGGTTCTGCACCAGCCTTCGCAGCAGCCGGCGATCGGTGTGGACGGAGAGCGACGACGGCACGATGCGCAGCGCCAGTCCCTTCTCGCTGGCCATCGGTCGGAAGTCGTTGGCCACTTCGCGAAGCAGCCCGTCGAGACGGAACGTCGTCTCCTCGGGCTTCATCGCGCCGGCGTCGAGCTGCGAGATGTCGAGCACCTCGCCGAGAATTGTTTCCACCGATTCCAGGGCCGACTCGATGTTGCGGGCGGCCTCGGCCGTCGAGCGGCTGCCGGCCCGCTCGATCAGCGAGGAGCAGTAGAGGCGTGCCGCATTCAGCGGCTGCAGGATGTCGTGTCCCGCACCGGCCAGGAAGCGGGTCTTGGAGAGGTTCGCTTCCTCGGCGAGCATCTGCGCCTGCGCGAGTTCCTCGTTGACCCTTGTCAATTCGATCGTGCGCGCGCGCACCCGCTGCTCGAGGGATTCGTTGGCGCGCTTCAGGGCCAGATCGGCTGCGACGCGGGCAGTGATGTCGGCATAGGTGACGACGATACCGCCGTCGGGCATCGGGTTGGAACGCAGTTCGAGATACCGGTCACTGGCTTCGAGCCTGAGCTGCCACGAAGCCCCGAAATCGGTGAAGCGGTCGAGGAGGGTCACGGCCGTCCCCTCCGGAACTTCGCCGCGCTGCTCGAGCAGCCGCAGCACTTGGTCGAGCGAGACACCGACCCTGCCCATCTCGTCGGGCAGGCCGAGAAGGTTGCGGAACTGGCGGTTCCAGCATGTCAGCCGGAAATCCTGGTCGAACACTGTGATGCCCTGTTCCATCTGGTCGAGGGCGATCTGCAGCAGGTCGCGGTTGTGCTGCAGGGCCTCGGTAGCGTCATCGAGCAGGCGGAAGGCGTCGCGCGCGTTCTTGTCGTGACGCTGGAGCTGCAGGGACAGGATCAGCCGTGCCGAGGATGAGCCGACCGCACTGGCGAGCAGTTGCTCGGAAAAGCGCAGCACGGCCATGCTGGCCGGATCGTTCCCTCCGAGCGACAGGCCGCTCTCCTCCTCGAAGGTCTGGAACGAGCGCTCGGTGCGCTCGACGCCGAGATACTTGGCAATGGTGTCCTTGAGCTCATTGACGGTGATCGCGGTCCGGAAGCGCCGGAGGCTGGGAATGGGCCCGGCCTCGCGCGGCACGAAGACGGCCGCCTGGATGCGCTCCAGCGGCAGCGACGCGCGCGACAGCGAGCCGAACACCAGGAACAGCACGTTGATCGTGAGGCTCCACAGCACCCCGTGGTTCAGCGGCTCGGCGACAGTCCCGAACAGGGAATGCGGCTTCAGCGCGTCGATGCCGAAGGGACCGTTCTGGATCCATGGGGTGTCTGGCGGGAACAGCGAGGGGAGGAGCAGCGTGTAGGTCCAGGTCGCGATGCCTGCGATCATGCCCAGCACTGCGCCGCGCGCATTGCCGCGTCGCCACAGCAGGGCCGCGATGAACGCCGGTGCGAACTGGGCGATGGCCGCGAAGGACATCAGCCCGATCGAGGCCAGCCGCGCGTTGTTCGTGCTCTCACGGTAGTACAGGAAGGCGGCAAACAGGATCACGAAGATCGCGCCCCGCCGCACATTGAGGATCAATGCCGACCAGTCTTCGCTGCCGGCCTCCCGCAGCCGAGCCGCCCGGCGGCGCACGAAGATCGGAATGATCAGGTCGTTGGAGATCATGATGGCGAGGGCGACGCTTTCGACGATGACCATCGCGGTGGCAGCCGACAGGCCACCGATGAAAGCGCCCGTCGCCAGCAGGTTCTGGCCCTCGAACAGCGGCAGCGACAGCACGTAGAGGTCACTGTTGGATGCGTTGCCGACGACGATCAGGCCGGCAAAGGCGATCGGTAGGACGAACAGGTTGATGACGATGAGGTAGAGCGGGAAGATGCGCGTGGCCTTGCGCAGCTCGGCTTCGCCGCGGTTCTCCACGATCATCATGTAGAACTGCCGCGGCAGCATGACGATGGCGAAGCCGCTGATCACCGTCATGACGATCCAGGTGCCGAGCGACGTGCCATAGCCCATCGCGGCTGCGACCTGGGGGCTCTGCGCGAGTTCGTCCACCAGCGCCGATGGGCCTCCGAACAGCGCGAAGCAGACGAACAGGCCGACGGCGAGGAACGCGGCCAGCTTGATCACGGACTCGACGGCGACGGCCAGCACGAGTCCGTCCTGGTGCTCGGTGGCGTCCGCATGCCGCGTGCCGAACAGCACCGCGAACAGCGCGAGCAGCAACGCCACCACCAGCGAGATGTCGCTGACGAACGGATCGAAGGATGGCGGCGCCCCGGTATAGTGTTCGACCATCAGACTGACGGAGCCGGAGATCGCCTTGAGCTGGAGCGCGATGTAGGGCACCGCGCCAACCGTCGCGATCAGCGTGGCAGTCGATGCCACCGCAAAGCTCTTTCCGTAGCGGGCGCCGAGAAAGTCGGCGATCGAGGTGATCTTTTCGGCCTTCGCCAGCCTGACGATTCGGCTGAGTACGGGGTAGCCGAAGGCGAAGACGACGAGCGGCCCGATGTAGATGGCAACGAACTCGAGGCCCCGCTCGGTCGCCAGCCCCACCGAGCCGAAGAAGGTCCAGGACGTGCAGTAGATCGCGAGGCTCAGCGCGTAGATGTACGGCCTCAACCGGCTGCCGCGGATCGACGCGGCCTTGCGGTCGCCGAAGCTCGCTACCGCGAACAGCAGCGACACGTAGGCGATCGCGACGAAGACGACCAGAAAGCCCTTCAACGGTGCGCGCTCCTTTGTAGCCGCAGGGGATCACCATCGGGCGGCAAAAAGCAATCGCGGCTTTGGTCGAGCGGTCCCGTCTGCTAGCAACGAATGCGGTTTCTGCCGCGTGTCGATTTTGCTATTGTCGCGCCGCGACACGGGGACGAGGCCGTCGTCGACATATGGAGAGGGTGAACATGCTCAAGGAATTCCAGGAGTTTATCTCCAAGGGAAACGTGATGGATCTGGCGGTCGGCGTGATCATCGGCGGCGCCTTCGGCCTGATCGTCAATTCGCTGGTGGGTGACATCATCATGCCCATCGTCGGCGCTATCTTCGGAGGGTTCGACTTCTCGAACTACTTCCTGCCACTCTCCTCGAACGTCACCGCGACCTCCCTTGAGGCGGCAAAGCAGCAGGGTGCGGTTTTCGCCTATGGCAACTTCCTGACGGTGGTCATCAACTTCCTGATCCTCGCGTGGATCATCTTCCTGATGGTCAAGGCGGTGAACACGATGCGCCGCAAGCTGGAGAGCCAGAAGGCAGCCGCGCCCGCCGCGCCGCCACCGGCCGACGTCCAGCTCCTGACCGAGATCCGCGATCTTCTCGCCAAGAAGTAGCCTGGTTCGGCAGGGTAACGTCATCGACCCCGGCGCTCGCGCCGGGGTTTTCGGTTGTGCAGACAAAAAGGCACTTTGGAAATGACGGTGGGTCTGATCGAGTCCATGCGCAGTGAGGCGCGCGAGGCACCTGTAAGCGGCATCGAGGCGGTCGCCGACTACGGTCGGGAACGGCCGGGGTTGATACCGCTCTGGTCCGGCGAAAGCGATCTCGCCACACCGGCTTTCATTGCCGACGCCACGGTGGAAAGCCTGCGCAACGGCGAGACCTTCTACACCTGGCAGGGCGGAATTCCGCCGCTGCGCGAGAGCTTGGCGCGCTATCATGCGCGCCATTTCGGCCGCGAGTTCCAGCCCGACGAGTTCATCGTCACGGGCGGCGGCATGCACGCCATCCAGATGGCCATTGCGACCACGGTTGGAGCGGGAGAGGAAGCGCTCTACCTGGCTCCCGCCTGGCCGAACTTCGCGGCCGCCGTCGGCGTTCATGGAGCAAGACCGGTCCCGGTCCCCCTCGACTTTTCCGAGAACGGCTGGACCTGCGACATGGAACGGCTGGAAAAGGCGGTAACGCCGCGAACCCGCGTCATCTTCGTGAACTCGCCTTCCAATCCGACCGGGTGGACGGCCGACCACGACACGCTCAAGGCGATTCTCAACCTGGCCCGCCGCAAGGGTCTCTGGATCATCGCAGACGAGATCTATGCGCTGTTCCATTTCGGCGGGGGCCGCGCAGCCTCCTTTCTCGACATCATGGAGCCGGAGGACCAGATCCTCTTCGTCAACACCTTCTCCAAGAACTGGGCGATGACCGGCTGGCGCATTGGCTGGCTGAAGGCCCATCCGGCGCTCGGGCGCACCTTCGAGAACCTCGTCCAATACTCGACCTCCGGCGTCGCGCCCTTCATGCAGCGCGGCGGCGTCGCGGCGCTCGACAAGGGCGACGACTTCCTCCGCACGCAGATCGCGCAGGCCGAGCGTTCGCGCGACACCGTGTGCCGCATTCTTGGCGAGACCGGCCGCGTGCGCTTCGCCATCCCGCCGGGGGCGTTCTACCTGTTCTTCCAGGTCGACGGGCTGAGCGATTCCACTCGGGCCGCGTTCGATATCGTCGACAAGGCCAATGTGGGCGTCGCGCCCGGCATGGCCTTCGGCGCGGACGGCGAGGGGTTCCTGCGCCTGTGCTTCCATCGCCGCGTCGACCTGGTCGAGGAAGCGGCGCATCGCCTGGCCGACTGGATCCGCACTCTTTAGTTCTGGCGCGAGCGTTGCGGCGCTCGCGCAGCCTCTTGCCGGGGCCGGGTTGGGCCGCGGGCGGCCTTCGTCAGGCGCCGTGGTACTCGCGGTACCAGGCCACGAAGCGGCGGATGCCCTCCGCAATGCAGGTGCGCGGAGCAAAGCCGGTGTCCGTGGCTAGGTCGTCGATGTCCGCCCAGGTCTCGCGCACGTCGCCGGGCTGCATCGGCAGCATGGTCATCACCGCCTTGCGTCCTACAGCCGCCTCGATGTGGCTGATGAACTCCATCAGCGGCACGGCGTGATTGTTGCCGATGTTGTACAGCCGGTAGGGCGCGCGCGAAGTGGCCGGGTCCGGATTGCCGCCGTCCCAGTCGAGCGAGCCTCGCGCCGGACGGTCCAGTACGCGCAGCACGCCATCGACGATGTCGTCGATATAGGTGAAGTCCCGGGCGTGGTCGCCGTTGTTGAAGATTTCGATCGTGTCTCCGGCCAGGATCCGCTTGGTGAAGATGTAGGGCGACATGTCCGGCCGGCCCCATGGCCCGTAGACCGTGAAGAAGCGCAGCCCCGTCACCGGGATGCGGTAGAGATGCGCATAGGCATGCGCCATCGCCTCGTTGGCCTTCTTCGTGGCCGCGTAGAGGCTCAGCGGATGGTCGACATTGTCGTGCGCGCTGTAGGGCAGGTGGGTGTTCGCGCCGTAGACGGAGCTGGACGAGGCGAAGACGAGGTGGCGCACGCCGCCATGCCGGCAGCCCTCCAGCACGTTCAGGAAGCCGGAGAGGTTGGAATCTGCATAGGCGTACGGATTGATCGAGCCGTAACGCACGCTCGCCTGTGCCGCGAGGTGAAGGACCCGTTCGGGCCGATGCGTCGCGAACAGTTCGCGCATGGCGGCCCTGTCCGCAATGTCCATCCGTTCGAAGCGGAATCCGTCCCGCCCCTCGAGGCGTGCGAGGCGCGCTTGTTTCAGCGACACGTCGTAGTAGTCGCTCAGATTGTCGACGCCGATGACCTGGTCACCGCGTTCGATCAGGGCTTCGGCGGTTGCAGCGCCGATGAAACCGGCCGCGCCGGTCACGAGGATGGTCATTGCTAGTTCCCGACGCCGGCCCGGCCGGCTGTCCCGCGGTTCCGTGCAGAACCTGAAAGATGCCTGGGGCCGCGTCTCACGTGTTGCGCCGCTTGAGTGCTTCTTCCCAATCGTGCGCGTGGCGCACGATCAGGTCGAGATCGTCGAGTTCCGGTCGCCAGCCGAGTTCGGTGCGGGCCCGATCCGCGTTGGCGACGATCGATGCAGGGTCGCCGGGGCGTCGCGGCGCGAGGCGCACGTCAAGGTCGGCCTTGACGTTGCGGCGCACGGCGTCGATCACCTCGAGCACCGAATAGCCGCGTCCGTAGCCGCAGTTGGCGACCAGGTTGCCGCCGCCCTCCCGCAATCGCTTCAGCGCGAGCAGATGCGCCTCCACCAGGTCCCAGACGTGGATGTAGTCGCGGATGCAGGTACCGTCGCGGGTCGGATAGTCCGTCCCGTACACCTCCATGTACGGCCGCTTTCCGGTCGCCGTCTCGCAGGCCACCTTGATCAGGTGGGTGGCGCCGCGGGTCGACTGGCCGGTGCGTCCCTTCGGGTCGGCGCCGCAGACATTGAAGTATCGCAGGGCGGTGTAGGTGAGCGGGTGCGCGGTCGCCGCATCGCGCAGCATGAGTTCCGTCATAAGCTTCGAGGTGCCGTACGGCGATTCCGGCAGGGTCGGCGCGTCCTCCGAGACCGCCGTGCCGTGGCCTCCGCCGTAGACGGCGGCGGTGGACGAGAAGATGAAATGCGGCACGCCGGCCCGCACCGCGCTTTCGATCAGCGCGCGCGACTTCACCGTGTTGTTGAGATAGTAGCCGAGCGGGTCCGAGACAGATTCCGGCACGACGATCGAGCCGGCGAAATGGATGATCGCTTCCACCCCCCTGCGCCGGATGGTGGCCTCGATGAGGTCCTGGTCGGCAATGTCGCCGACGACAAGTTCCGCTTCCGCCGGGACGGCCCAGTCGAATCCGGTGGAGAGCCGATCGACCACGACGACGTCCTCGCCTGCGTCGAGCAGCTTCCAAACCATGTGGCTGCCGATGTAGCCGGCGCCGCCCGAGACGAGCACGGTCATCCGAAGGGGCCCCCTGTTGATGGCATGTGGTTCAAGCTCCCATCGCCCTTTCGCATACATCCGCGTTCAGTTTCAATGCTGCGCGCCACAGCCCGGCGTTGCGCCTTCTTGGCAGTCTGCGACGTGCGGCGTATGCCCAGATGCGCCCATCGAAGGACGCGTATCCTTCGGCACATTCCGTGTGCCGCCATCCCTACGTCTTTGAGGCAGGCCCTTCTCGCGGGTAGATCGAGGAGATTCGGGAAGGAGCCCGCCGCGCCGTTGACGGCGAGCAAAAGGCCAGCGCCGGGTTCCGATGCTTTCCGCGCCGCCGCAGCAGCCGGCTATCCGCGCACCGCGGCCACCTGGCGCCCGAAATCCTCGGTCCCCATCAGCGCCTTGCAGCGGGCGAAGCGCCCGTCGGCATAGGCGCGGAAGTCGTCGGCCGGATTTCCGTTGGCGAGCTGGATCAGGCCCCAGAGCGTCCACAGCAGGTCGCACATCGCCTTGTAGATGACGATGCGGCCGCGCTCGGCCGGGGTAGGCGCGCCGCCGAAATAGGCGCGGATCATCTCCTCGTCCTGGTCGGGATCGAACTGCGCCTCGACGGACAGGTCGCCCAGGTCCCACATCGGATCGTTCATCCCCGAGTATTCCCAGTCGACGATCCACATCCGCTCGCCCGTGTCGAGGAAGTTCTCGCAGAGAGGGTCGCAGTGGCACGGCGCGAGCGGCAGGGGCCGCGACGACAGCGCCTCGCGCACGAACTCCGCCTCCCGCACGACGTCGTGGTACCCGTCGGGAAGCACGACGTCCTTGGTCGACAGGACACGCAGGTAGTCGTCGATCATCGCGAAGAGTTCGAAGCGGAAGGGAAACTGCGCGCCACTGTCGTGCAGCTTGCGGAAAACCGCGCCGGCGCGTGCGGGCGCGCCGCGGCGCGTCTTGAAGGCCTCCGGCGACATGGTCACCGCATTGTCCAGGAACCGGGTCGCCATAACGCCCGTCCCCGTGTCGAAGTGCAGGACCTCGGGGCTGACGCCCGCCCGTGCCGCCTCGCGCGCGGCGACGGCCTCGTTGACGCGATTGATGTATTCCTCGGTACCTTTGCCGGGAATGCGCAGGCAGACGGACCCCGCACGGAAGACGCGATTGGTGAGGCCGCCGAGCCTTTCGAGCGAGCCGCAGAAGCCCTCCAGCGCCGGGATCGTACGTACCGCTTCGCGAATGAGGCTGTCGTCGTCGTTCAGGTCCATCAATTGTTCCCCAGCAGTATTGCAGTTCCCCGCGGCGGTGCCTTTGGCTATCCTTGCGTCAGGGAACGACAATCAATGGAGCAGGCTTTGGCCGAGGGCAATCACGAAGGCGCGCTTGGCGCCGTCTATGCCGCGAAACGACCGGAGGAGATCGCGGCGCTCTACGACGGCTGGGCCGACACCTACGACGCGGAGATGGCCGCGGCCGGCTACCGACATCCGACGATCTGCCTTGCCCTGCTTTCCCGCCACCTGCCGCGTGGGGCGGCTCCACTGCTGGATGCCGGGGCCGGCACCGGCCTGATCGGCGAATGGCTGTCGATCATGGGCTATCCGCATGTCGAGGCGCTGGACATTTCCCGGGGCATGCTGGCCCGCGCCGCCGAGAAGGGCGTGTACGCCGCCTTGCACAACCTGGCGCTGGGAGGCGCGCTGCCTTTCGCCGATGGCGCCTTTGCGGGGGTGATCTCCGCCGGCGTGTTCACGACCGGCCATGTGGGCGCCGAGGGCCTCGACGAACTCATCCGCATCACGCGCCCCGGCGGGGTCATCGTGCTCACGGTGAAGAACACCCTCTGGGAAGACGGCTTCGCCGCCCGCGTCGCCGAGCTGGAACGCGACGGCCTCGTCGCGCGTGCGGAGGAGACCGAGCCCTACGTGTCCATGCCGGGTGAGGTGGGTACCGTCCCCAGCCGCGGCCTGGTGCTGCGGCGCATGTGAGGCGCTGCTGTCCTCCCCAGGCACCACCGTTGACGACAGGCTGCGCGTCGACGCGAACCTCGTATCGTCGCTGGTGGCGCAGCAGTTTCCCCGCTGGGCCGGCCTCCCGGTGCGGGCGGTCGAGCCCGGCGGATGGGACCATCGCACCTTTCGCCTCGGCGACGATCTCGGCGTGCGCATGCCGAGCGCGCGCCGCTACGCAGATCAGGTCGAGAAGGAATACCGCTGGCTGCCGCGACTGGCTCCGCTGCTGCCGCTGCCCATTCCGCGGCCGCTGGTGCTCGGGCGGCCTTCGGCGACCTTTCCCTTCGCCTGGACGGTCTTCAGCTGGATCGAAGGCGACACGGCCGACGCGGCCCCGATAGCAGACCAGCCGGCATTCGCCACCGCCCTGGCACATTTCCTTGTGGCGCTATATGCGGCCGACGCCCGTGGTGGCCCGGCGCCGGGTCCGCACAACTTCTTTCGCGGCGGTGCGCTCGCGACCTACGATGCCGAGACCCGCGCCGCCATCCGCTTGCTGGGCGCGGAGGTCGACTCGGCTTTCGTCACGGAGGTGTGGGAAACCGCGTTCCGGTCAACTTGGCAGTGCGAGCCGGTCTGGGTCCATGGCGACGTCGCTGCCGGCAATCTTCTCGTCCGGGATGGGCGGCTCGCTGCCGTCATCGACTTCGGCTCGTCCGCCGTCGGCGACCCGGCCTGCGACCTGTCCATTGCCTGGACTTTCCTCGGCGAGGAGGGTCGGACGGCCTTCCGCGAGGTGCTGCTGCTTGACCGCGAAACGTGGCAACGCGGTCGTGGCTGGACGCTCTGGAAGGCCCTGATCGTCTTCGCTGAGCACCGGCACGCGACACCGCAAGGCACGCATGCGCGGCGGGTGATTGAGACCGTCCTAGCCGACCACCGGCATTCGGCCTGAACCCCGCCGGCCTAGCTCTTCACCCGCTCCGCCGTCGGGTCGTAGAGCGGCTCGAGGTGCAGCCTGGCCGGGACGGGTTCCGTCGCCACCACGAGCTCATAGGTGCCGGAAGTGAGGAAGGCGTCGTCGACACCATCGGCCGAGCGGACATAGCCGTAACCGATGTTTTTGCCGACCGTGTATCCGTAGCCTCCCGAGGTCAGGTAGCCAACCGGTTCGCCATTGCGCAGGATGGTCTCCCGCCCGACGAGCACGATGCCCGGATTGTCCACGGTGAAGCCGGCAAACCGCTTCGTCAGAGCCGCGCCGTTGATGCGTTCCAGTGCGCGCCGGCCGACGAAGTCGGTGTTCTTCCTCAGCTTCACCGCCCAGCCCAGACCGGCCTCCAAAGGCGTGTCGTTCGGCGTGATGTCGGCTCCCCAGGCGCGGTAGCCCTTTTCGAGCCTGAGCGACTCCAGCGCCCGGTAGCCGACCGGGCGGATGTCGTGCGCCTTGCCGGCCGCCATCAGCGCGTCGAACACCTCACCGGTAGCGTCGATCGGGACGTGCAGCTCCCAGCCGAGCTCGCCGACATAGGTCACCCGCAATGCGCGCACGCGCGTCCCGGCGATGTCGATCTCGCGCACATGGCCGAACGGGAAGGCCTCGTTCGAGACGTCCGCGCTCGTGACCGCCGACAGCACCGCCCGGGATTTTGGCCCCATCAGCGAGAGGGTGCCGAAGCGCTCCGTGATGTCCTCGATCGAGACGTTCACGCCTTCGGGAATGTGGTCCTCGATCCAGGCCAGGTCGTGCGTGCGGAAGCCCGTGCCGGTGACGATGTAGAAGCGGTCGTCGGCAAGCCGCGCGACGGTCAGGTCCGCCTCGATGCCGCCGCGCGTGTTGAGAAGCTGGGTGTAGGTGAGCCGCCCCGCCGGCTTCGAAACGTCGTTGGCGCAGATCCAGTCGAGCGCCCGCCCGGCGTCCGGTCCCGTCACCTCGTACTTGGCGAAGGACGACTGGTCGAAGATTCCGACCTTCTCGCGCACGTGCCGGTGCTCGTCGCCGACTGGCCCGAACCAGTTCTGCCTGCCCATGGAATAGACGTCCTCGGCCGCCATGCCATCCGGCGCGAACCAGTTCGGCCGTTCCCAGCCGAGCTTGGACCCGAAGACGGCGCGATGCGCCTTCAGGCGCTCGTAGAGCGGCGAGACTATCCTCGGACGCCCGGAGAGATATTCCTCGTGCGGGAAGGCGATGGTGTAGTGCTTGCCATAGGCTTCCAGCGTGCGGTCGCGCACCCACTGCCGGTCGCGGTGCAGGCCGGAGAATCGGCGGATGTCCACCACCCACAGGTCGAGCGGCGCCTCGCCCTCCATCGCCCATTGCGCCAGCACCCAGCCGGCGCCGCCTCCCGAGGCGATGCCGAAGGCGTTGAAGCCGGCCCCGACGAACATGTTGGTGCACTCCGGCGCGCTGCCGAGGATGAAGTTGCCATCCGGCGTGAAGCTCTCGGGACCGTTGATCATCTGCTTGACGCCGACCCTCTCCAGCGCCGGCACGCGCGCGATGGCCTGCGTCATGTGCTGCTCGAAATGGTCGAAATCGTCGTCGAACAGGCGGAATTCCCAGTCGTCGGGCACGTCGCCGCCGGGCAGGGCAGTGTCCCAGGCGATCGGATTGGGTTCATAGCCGCCCATCACCAGGCCGCCGACCTCCTCCTTGAAGTAGGTCCGGCGGTCGGGGTCGCGGATCGTCGGCGCGTCGGCGGCGAGGCCCTCGATCTTCTCGGTGACGATGTACTGGTGCTTGACCGGCTGCAGCGGCACGTTGATCCCGGCCATGGCGCCGACCTGGCGTGCCCACTGGCCGGCGCAGTTCACCACCGTCTCGCAGGCGATGTCGCCCTTGTTGGTCCTCACCTTGACGATGCGCCGACCTTCCATCTCGAACCCGGTGACGCGAACCTCCTCGATGAGTTTCGCGCCGTGCATGCGCGCGCCCTTCGCCAGCGACTGGGTGATGTCGGAGGGGCTGGCCTGCCCGTCCGTCGGCAGCCACGACGCCCCGACGAGGTCCGACACGTCGATCAGCGGCCACATGCGCCGGACTTCCTCGGGAGAGATGAGATGCATCTCCATGCCGAAGCTCCGTGCGGTCGTCGCCAGGCGCTTGAATTCGGTCCAGCGGTCCTGGGTCGTGGCGAGCCGCAGGCAGCCGGTCATCTTCCAGCCCGTCTCCAGCCCGGTCTCGGCCTTCAGGTTCTTGTAGAGCTCCACCGAATATTTCAGCACGCGGGTGATCGACGCCGACGAGCGGAGCTGTCCGACCAATCCTGCCGCATGCCAGGTCGAGCCGGAGGTCAGCTTGCCCTGTTCGAGCAGCACGACGTTCGCCTTGTGGTCGCGGGCAAGGTGGTAGGCGGTCGAACATCCGATGATGCCGCCGCCGATGACGACGACCTGGGCGTGGCTGGGAAGGGTCATGGGCATTTCATCCCGTCTTTTGTTGTTGTTTGGTATGCGGATGCACGAGGACAGGCACGGTCACGCCAGTCCCAGCCGCGCCCGGGTGCGCGCGGCGCCGGCGGCGATCAGTCGGTCTGCGATGATGGCGATGAAGGCCACCGCGAGGCCGGCGACGAGGCCTCGCCCGGTGTCGGCCTTGGTGAGCGCGATGTAGACCTCCTGTCCGAGATCGCGCGTTCCGACCAGCGCGGTGATGACGAGCATCGACAGCGCGAACATGATCGTCTGGTTGAGGCCAAGCATGATCTCGGGCAGCGCCAGCTTGATGCGGATCTTGGTCAGGAGCTGCCAGGGCGTGCAGCCCATCGCCCGGCCGGCCTCGATCACCCGCGGGTCGACCCGCTGCAGGCCGAGCACCGCATAGCGGATCGCCGGAGCGATGGCGTAGGCAACGACCGCGATCATCGCGGTGAAGTCGCCGACCCTGAAAAGCATGACCGCTGGCATCAGGTAGACGAAGGAGGGCAGGGTCTGCAGCGTGTCGATGATCACCTGCACCCAGCGCCAGGTCCGCTCGCGCTCTGCGACGAGCACCGCGATCGGCAGCCCGATCAGCGTCGCCACGATCACCGAGATGCCGCAGAGATAGACCGTGATCATCGCCTTCTCCCACTGGCCGGTGGCGGCGATGAGGAAGGACAGGGCTGCGACCAGCCCTGCCAGGCGCAGCCCGCCGAGCCTCCACCCGGCGACGGCCAGCACGATCACCACCCCCAGCCAGGGAAGCCCGGCTAGAAGCCGTTTGAACGGCACCAGCACGTTGAGCAGCACCGCATTCTTCAGCGTCTCGATCAGGTCGAAGAAGTTGACGTTGATCCACTCCACCACGCGGGAGAAGAAGGTGCCGGTCGAAAGCTGCAGGGCTTCCGGATAGCTCTGCAGGAAGGGCAGGGCCAGGCCGGCCACTCCCGTGACCGCGACCAGAGCCAGCGCGGCGGTCGAATAGGGATAGCGCGCCGCAAGCCGGCGCTCGTCGCCGGTCGCCCTGGCCTGTCCCGCCTTCGCGGCAAAGGCCTGGCTCAGCCTGTCCAGCGCGATCGCCAGCGCCACGATCGCAAGCCCGGCTTCCAGCCCGGCGCCGATGTCGAGGCGCCGCAGCGCCGCGAGCACGTCGAAGCCGAGCCCGCCCGCGCCGATCATCGAGGCTATGATGACCATGTTGAGCGACAGCATGATCACCTGGTTGACGCCGACCATCAGGCTGTCCTTGGCCGACGGCACCATCACCTGCCAGGTCATCTGCCGGCGCGTGCAGCCGATCATTCGTCCGAGATCGTGGATCTCGCTGGGGACCGACCGCAGCGCCAGAACGGTGATGCGCGTCATCGGTGGCATGGCATAGATGACTGTCGCGACGATCGCCGCCGTCGGCCCGAACCCGAACAGGAACAGGATCGGCACCAGGTAGGCGAAGACGGGAATCGTCTGCATCAGGTCGAGGATGGGCGTCAGCGCCAGCTCGAACCGCCTCCAGCGATAGGCCGCGAGGCCGAGCAGCAACCCGCCGATCACGCCGATCGGCACGGCCACCACGATCGACGCCAGCGTCACCATCGCGCTCGTCCACTGGCCGAACACCGCCAGGAACAGGAAGCAGCCCCCCACCAGAAGCGCCAGGTTTAGCCCCCCGGCAAAGAGGCCGAGCAGTGCCACGACGCCTGTCACCGCGATCCAGGAGAGCGGCGGCAGGATCTGTACGGCGCTGGAACCCTGCCCGGACAGGAATCCGCTCGACAGGAGGCTGAGCACCAGTCGGTACGGCATGTCGATGATTGCCGCGACGAAGCGGGTGAGGTCGGTGAAGGTGAACAGGCCGAAGCTCGCCTCGTTCAGCAGCCACTTCATCGAGTTGCCGATCCACCGCTGCGCCGGAATCTCCCAGGCGCGGGGATAGTCGAAGGCCCATTTGGCGACGGGCTTTCCGAACTGCCAGAACAGCACGAAGGCGGCGAGGGCGGCGAGCCAGAGAAGGCCGGCGGGGCCGATGGATCGGCCACTCTCGCTGCGCGGCGCGGAGCGCGGAGTGTCGAGCGCGGTCACGGCGCCGCCCCGTTTTGTGGGGATACGGAGGGCCTGTACCTCGGCCTTGCGGGCTGCTTCTGGGGCGTGGACGATTGCCGGCATTCCGCGCCAGGTCTCTCATGTGGCAGGCAGCCCCTCCACCATGCTTCGCATGGTCCCCCTCCCCCGCTTCGCATGGGAGGATGCAAGGGTTCTGCCGGCCGCAGCCCAGATCCTCCCCCGTTTACGGGGGACGGGGACCGCGAAGCGGTGGAGGGGGCGACCGCAGCCATGCTCACCCCCGCATCATCAGTTCGACGACGTCCGAGCGATGCAACGCCCCGGCGGTGCGTCCCTCGCTGTCCTCGACGCGCAGCCATTCGGTGCCTGGCGCAAATCGGGGTGCCACCTCGGCAATCTTCCCGATGAGGGGAACGGCCGCGCCGTCCAGACCCGGCGGGGCAGGCTTCATCAGCGAGGCGACCTTCACCACCTTGGCGCGCGGCACGTTTCGCGTGAATTCGGCGACGTAGTCGGTGGCCGGATTGAGCACGAGGTCTTCCGGCGTGCCAGCCTGTACGATCGCGCCGTCCTTCATGATCGCGATGCGGTCTGCGAGTCGGATCGCCTCATCGAAATCATGCGTGATGAAAACGATGGTCTTGCGCAGCACCGACTGGAGCCGGATGAACTCGTCCTGCATCTCGCGCCGGATCAACGGATCGAGCGCCGAGAACGGCTCGTCCAGGAACCAGAGCTCCGGCTCGACCGCCAGCGAGCGCGCAATGCCCACGCGCTGCTGCTGCCCGCCCGACAGTTCCCGCGGAAAGAAGTGCTCCTTTCCGGAAAGGCCCACAAGTTCGATCATCCGGCGGGCGCGGGCGTCGCGGGTGGCCCGGTCCACGCCCTGCACTTCCAGCGGAAAGGCTACGTTGGCGAGCACGCTGAGATGCGGCAGCAGGGCGAAGTGCTGGAACACCATGCCCATCTGGTGGCGGCGGATCTCGATCATCCGCTTCTCGTCGGCGGCGAGCAGGTTCTCGCCGTTGAACAGGATCTCGCCCGCGGTCGGCTCGACCAGGCGCGACAGGCAGCGCACCAGTGTCGACTTCCCGGAGCCCGAAAGGCCCATGATGACGAAGATCTCGCCCTCACGAACCTCGAGATCGACCCCCCTGACCGCCGCGACGAGTTTCGCCGTGGCGATTTCCTGTGGCGTGGCCGAGGCGCGGCCGGTCATGAAGGCGCGCGCCCCGGAGCCGAACAGCTTCCAGACGTTGCTGCAGACGAGCTTGGGGCGCGCCAAAGTCACGACACCTGCCTGTCGGTCAGTATGCCGCTACTTCTTGATCCACTCCGACCAGCGGTCTTCGTTCGCTGCCATCCACTCGGACACGACGTCGCTCACCTTCTTGCCATCGATGTCGACGGCGGTGATCATCTTGCCCATTTCGTCGTTGTCGACGGTGAAGGCCTTGATCGCCTTGTACGCGCCGGGCCACTTGTCCTTCACGCCGACCCAGCCAACCTTCCAGATGTCGCCATACGGCTTGCCGCAGTCGTAGAGCGCGTCCGGGTTCGAGCCCCAGGACGGGTCAGTGTAGCATTCCTTGGTGTATTCGGGGAATTCGACCCACTCGCCCTCATACTTCGCCGGCGCCCAGTGCGGCGCGTAGATCCACAGCATGATTGGCGCCTTCCGCTGGTAGGCGCTCTCCAGTTCGGCGAACAGTGCGGCATCGGTGCCGGCATGGATGACCTCGAACGGAAGATCGAAGGCCTCGACGCGCTCGTCGTCGAACCCGCCCCAAGTCACCGGCCCGCCGAGATAGCGTCCTTTCGGCGCGGTTTCGGCCGTCGAGAAGGCCTCTGCACAGGCCTCCTCCTTCAGAGCCTCCCAGTTCGGCAGGCCCGGGCACTTCTCCTTCATGTAGATCGGATACCACCACTCTTCCTTCGCCTTCATGCCGGTGGGACCGAAGTTCTCGGTCTTTCCGGTGGCGAAGGAGGCATCCATGGCGTCGCGGCCGGTCGTTTCCCACATTTCCATCGCGACATGCAGGTCGCCGCTCTCCAGTCCCGCGAACTGGGCGAGGTAGTCGGCCTGGACGTAATCGACGTTGTAGCCGGCCTTCTTCAGGATCTCGCCCATGAGCTCGGTGGTGATGAGCTGGCCGGTCCAGTCATGAAGGGTGAGCTTGATCGGGTCGGCGGACTCCTGCGCCACAGCAACGCCGCCGAGGCACAGTGCAACGCTTGCGGAAAGCGCGAAGGTTCGCGCGGCGGCTTTGCATCGAATGGTGCCGAGCATGTCGTTCTCCTGTTTCCCTCTGGTGTTGTTGTTTTGGTCGCCGGGTCTAGGCGGCAGCAATTTATCTGCGAAACCTGCAGATTCGCGTCGCTTCGTCCGGGTGCGCCATCATCCGCCCCTTCCCGACATTCAGGCAGTTCTTCGCGCCTTGTCAACGAAACGTTGTGGCATTTGTCCATCTTTCTGACCGGATTGGAACAAATGCTGGCGCGGGTTGTCGAAAAGCTTGGTTGATGCGGGCATTGCCCCGCGATGTTGCAATGCGAAAACAACCCCGCGCCGGTTCTGGCGCGCTTGCGCGGGATATGATTTAGTGGTCGGGGTTTCGCCATACTCCCGGCGCAGCATGACTCGAACGAGCGATGCTTCTCCGCGTAGGATAGGGAACAGGCAGGCACTCTCTTGAACGAAAAAGACTTCATCGACGCGATTGCAGAGGCGCTGCGCGCCGATCCTGAATTCGCGGAGGCCGAGACGAGCGTGCGGCCGGCCGCGGCCGCGGCCCCCGGGCAGCGAGCCGTGGTTCAGCCTTCCTGGCCCCGGGCGACGCCCACAGCGCCGCAAGGCGCGCGGCAGCCACAGGCCGAGCGCGATGGAACGTCGACCAATCCGGCTGCGATGCGGCCCGTTCCGGTACCCAACGCCACGGAGCGCCCCGTCCTGCGGGCCGTGCCGCCTCCGTCGAAGGTTCCAGGCCCGGCCAATCCAGGCCCGGCCAATACGCCTGCGGGTGCGAACCCGAGGGCAGGGGAGGCGTTCCGTCCATCCGTGCGCCCGACGAACGTGACGCCGATGCCGGCTCCCGTTTCGTCCGGGTCGAGAGCCCCAATCCGCATCGTCACGAAGCCCGCGGACATGACGGTCCCTGCAGGTCCGCGTCCTGCGAACCCATCCGTTTCGCAGCCGGGACCGGTGGCCAAGGGTGCCGACGGCGCACGGACGCCACCCGTGCATGTCGTTTCGCCGCCTACAGCTGGGGCCCCCGCCGCCGGCGCTGCGGTCCAACCTTCGATGACGCCGCTGCCGGGTCGGGCCACCGTCCCGTCGTCCGCCTTCGCGTCCCGCCCCGCGCCTGCCGCCCCGGTCCAGCCGGCAGCCATGCGGGCGTTCCCGCAGGCGCCTCAGGCCGCGCCTCGCGCGCCAACCGCTCCCGAGCAGCCGAAGAACGATTCCTCGTCTGCATCCAACGCTGCGAAGTCGGCTCCCGCAGCCGCCCCCGCCGCTGGCGCCTCCGTGCCGGTTCGGTCCGCGCCGGCTCAGGCCCCGGCGGCAACAGGCGCTTCCGCTGCGCCTGCCGCGTCGCAGGCTCCTGTGGCGCAGGACGTTGCAGCTGCCACATCGGCTTCTGCCAAGCCGGCCGCCACCCCGTCTCCCGTTGCTGCGGCAGCGCCCGCCGCAAAGGTCGACGAATCGGCGGCCAAGCCCTCGGCGGCCTCGGCTCCCGCGGCTTCTGAACCGGCGCGAGCCGAGTCTCGGGTGGCTGCCGCGCCGGTCCTGAAGACGCCGGCCGAGGAGCCGAAGCAATCCAAGACTGTTCCGGAACCCGCGGCGTCCGTGGCTGCATCCGCGGCGAAGGCGAATGAGCCCGTCGCAAAGGCCGCGCCTGCAAAGGACGGGGCCGCGACGCCTGCGACAGCGGCCGCGGCCGAACCTGCGGCGAAGCCGATCGAGCCTTCGGCCAAGGTCGCGCCCGCGCAGGATGATGCGTCGTCGAAGGCACCAGAGCCCGCGCCTGCCGCCAGGGTGGACGAGCCTGCAGCCAAGGCTGCGCCTGAGAAGGACGGAAGCCAGACACCGGCAAATGCTTTGGCTTCCGCGCCGGCACCCAAGGCTGAAGAAGCCGGCAAGGCGGCAAGTCCCGCCGAAACGTCAGAGTCAAAGTCCCCGAGCCCGGCGCCGGCCCGCTCCGAGGCCACGATGTCACGTGCCACTCCGGTCCTGAAGACGCCGGACGGAAAGATCGTGACCAAGCTTGCCGAGGCGGTGGCGCCGGCTCCCGGTGCCCCCGAGCAGTCGGAGAAGGCGGCGTCGACGAAGGCCGAAGCCGCGGCCGCCCAGCCGTCGTCCGCGGTTCCCCCTGCCGGGAAATCCGAGCGGACCTCGAACGCAGACGTCGTTAATGGTTCGATAACATCGGGTGGCGATGGTGCCGCGGAAGCGGCCGCAAAGGCAGCCGCGAACCTTGGTGATTCAAAAGAGATGGCGCAGAAGCCTGACCGCGTTTCCATATCCGGCGCCACTCCCGCGGCCGGGCCTGCGGCTGCACCCGAGGATGATACCGCCGGAAAGGCCCAGCCCGCGAAGCAGGACGCGGCCGACACCGACACCGATTCCGCGCGTGAGCGACGCGCCGCCCGAAGGGCCGAGAGGGAAGCGCGGCTCGCCGCCAAGGCGGGCAAGGCCGGACCAAAGCTGAGGCTTGTGACGCCGGCGAGTGAGCCCGTTGCCGACCCCATCCCGGAGGAGCAGAGCCCTGCTCCGGCCAACGTTCCGGAACCCATCCTCCCGGAGCGCAGGGAATCGATTGTCTCGGCGATGCGCTCGAAGCTGGTGCTGACGCCCAAGGTCAGCATCACCAAGCTGTCTTTCCTGCTTGCCGTGGTGCTGCCGACGTTGCTCGTGGGCCTCTACTACGCCTTCATCGCCTCGCCTCAATACCGCTCGGAAGCACGTTTCTCCGTGCGCGGCATGGAGAAGTCCACGCTGGAGACGCTGGGGCTGAGCGCGCTCCCGGGAGCCACGACCCAGGCGCAGGACGCCTACATCGTCATCGACTACATCCATTCCAAGCAAGTCATCAAGGACATCCGTGAAAAGCTGAACATCGACCTGCGCGAATTCTTCTCGCGTCCGGACATCGATTTCGTCTACCGGATCGATCCGGACATGCCGCTGGACAAGTTCATCCATTATTGGCGCTGGATGGTCGACGCGGACTACAACTCGACGACGTCCATCACCACGTTCGAGGTGACCGCCTTTACCGGCGAGGACGCGCAGAAGATCGCGGATGCCGTGCTGGCCGTGTCCACCGAACTGGTCAATGACCTTTCGACGGCTGCGCGCGAACAACTCATCAACAACGCCCAGGCCGAGGTGGCCCGCACCGAGGATCGTCTGATCGCGGCCCGCCGGGCCGTCGAGGACTTCCGCGACGTCGAGCAGATTTCCGATCCGACACGCGAGGCGGAATCGGATCAGGTGATCATCCAGGAATTGGAGAAGACGCTGATCGAACTCAAGTCGCGCCGCGCATCGCTCTTGTCGACCGTCGACGTGAATTCGCCGTCGGTGCGTGTGCTCGACCGGCAGATCGCCTCCTACACGACGGAACTCGAGCAGAAGCGCAAGGGCATCGGGTCTGGACAGGGCGTTGGCACCGGCACCACCCTCAGCTCGAAGCTGACCCAGTACAACTCGCTGGTCTTCGAACAGGAGTTCGCCGAGAAAGCCTATGCGACGGCGCTCGCCTCCCTGGAGACGTCCCAGGCAGAGGCGCGACGGCAGGATCGCTACTTCGCGATCGCTGTCGAGCCGAGTGCGCCGGAGATCTCGCTCTATCCGCTGCGGGTGATCAACACGATGCTGGCCTGTCTTGCGTTCGCCATCATCTGGCTGATCGGCTACCTCGTCGTCCAGGCGGTGAGAGACCACGCGGTGTGACCGTGCGGCCGTCGGTGACTGGACGATGATTCGCCTGGAGAACGTATCGAAGTCGTATCCGTCCAAGTTCGGGCGTCACACGGTTCTGGACCGCATCAACGTGGACTTCCCGCCAGGGGTGAACACGGCCATCATGGGGCCGAACGGGGCGGGAAAGTCGACCCTGATGCGGCTTCTGTCCGGCGCCGAGATGCCGGACTCTGGGCGCATCATCTGTAATGCCGCAGTGTCCTGGCCGCTTGGTTTCAAGGGCGGCCTGCACGGTTCGCTGAGCGGCCGCGAGAATGTGGCATTCATCTCGCGCATCTATCGGCGCGACTACAAGCAGATGATGAAATACGTCGAGGACTTTGCCGAGATCGGCAAGTTCATGAACGAGCCCATCCGGAACTATTCCAGCGGCATGAAGGCCAAGCTGTCCTTCGGCGTCTCGCTGGCCATTCAGTTCGACTACTACCTGATCGACGAGGTCATGTCTGTCGGCGATCCGAAGTTCAGGCGCAAGAGCAAGGCGGCGCTCCTTGAGCGCCTCTCCAACGCGACCGTCATCATGATCTCCCACAGCGCATCGCTGATGAAGGAATACTGCGTGCGCGGCCTGGTCCTGGAGCGTGGCCGGCTGCTGGAGTTCTCCAACATCGACGAGGCGATCAAGTACTACGAGAACATGGGGTCGGCCCAGGACGAACCCGTCCCGCATGTGGAAGGCGCAAATTCGTAGCGTTCACCGGCCGCGCCAGTCCCTCAGCAGGTTCTGCAGTTTCCGCTCGAGTACCAGGATACGCCGCACCGGCCGCGACGAGTTGCCGGCCGCCTCCCGCTGGTCGATGAGTTCGTCGATCGCCTGCTCGGGCGTCACGAACCGCCCGGTTCGCTGGCTGACATAGGTGGGGTAGAGGATCAGTGCGCCCGCTACGAGCGCCTCGACGGAGAGCCGCCGCTTCCGGCGCGCGACTGGGACCATGTCCGTCGTGAGCCCCCAGCCGCAATAGAACGGCTGGCCGTAGCAGGTTACGGATTTGCCGCGCAGCAGCGCCTCGAAGCCGGCGAGCGAGGTGAGGGTGTGGATCTCGTCCACCTCATCGAACATCGGCACGATGGAACCGCCGACGACCACCTCGTCGGCGTCGCCCCCGGCCTGAGCCGGCTCGCTGCCCGGATCGCGCAGCCCCGCAACCACATCGGGATGCGGGCGGTAGACGATATGCGCGTCGGGCGCCGCGGTGCGCACCGCCTTCAGCAGGCCGGCATTGGTGCTGATGCGCGGCGAGCCGTAACGGATCGACGCGTCCCCCTCGACCTGTCCGGGCACGAGTACCACGCGGCGCGATGTGTCGGGGCGCTGCCACGCTTTCCCGGACAGATTGTACTTGCTCAGCCTCTCCGCGACGATGCGCTGACGCAGGGCCCTTGCCCGTTCCAGCAGCGGCTCGTCGAACGGGTGGGTGGACAGGATGATCTCAAGCGCGGACGGCGTCCGGGAATCGTAGTAGATGCCCTCCGTCTCGATCGCGAGCGATGCGGGACGGATGAGGTCGGCGCCAAGGCCCACCGAGCGCAGGAAGCCATCCTCGATGCGGATCACCTTGCGGGGACCGATTTCGGCGCTTGCCCTGTCGCCCCAAACGGCGACGCCGATGCCGGAGCCGAGCGGCGGCGCGGACTTGCGGAACGTGACCTTCGAGCCGGCGAGGAACTGGCGGATCGCGGGCTGCTTCCAGCGCGAGAAGCCGAGTGCGTGGATGTCGCGCGGGAAGCGTTCACGCATGCGACGCTGCAGCGTCAGGTGCTCCAGCACCGTTTCGACCTCGCAGCGCTGGCCCGTCTGCGGGTCGCGATAGCGCGGATAAGTGGCGAGCGCGGCATGCACGAGCTGTTCAAGCCTGGCCTCGGGTCGCGGGCGTGTGGGCGACAGTTCGTCCGACGTCAGCCCCCAGCCTGCATAAAAGGGCATCCCGAAACAGTGCACGGCCCGTCCCCACAGCAAGGCCTCGAAGCCAAGCTGCGAAGTTACCGTGTAGACGGCATCGGCGGCTGCAAGCAGCGATGCGGGGTGGCAGTCTTCGGCGAGGACCTGCACGCGTCCCATGCGCGCCAAGGCCTTGGGATCGAAATGGCCCTTCTTCCGCCCGGCCCAGACATCCGGATGGATCTTCACCAGGATGGTCGTTCCCGGATGCTCGTCCAGGGCCGCCTGCAGCATCAGCGTGAAGCTCGCCGGCTCGGCCAGGCCGTAGCGGATTGAATCGTCTCCGAAGGTCTGGTCCACCACGAGCACGAAGCGATCCGGAAGCGCCACCGACGGATCGCGATTGTGGTTGTACTTGGAGACGCGGCCTTCGCGCCACGCCGCGATCAGGCGCTTGGCGCGGGCCTTCTCCTCGGGCGAAAGCGGGGAGGCGATGAGCGTTTCGAGACGCGAGGGCCGGGTTGCGTCGTAGTAGATGCCTTCGTCATCCACCACGACCGAAAGCGGCGGGTCCTGGTCGCCGCGGCCGACCGACCGCAGGAATCCGTCCTCGACGGTGAGGAACGGCGTGCCGCTCCGCTCCGCCAGCCGGTGCGCCGTCCGCGATGTCGGCTTCATGCCCCATCCGGCGATGAAGTCGAGCGAATCCGTGTTCCAGGCACGTGCCCGGACGATCTCGCCGCCGAGGAGCTCGTCGAGATGGGGCAGGCGGGACATGCGGCGCGACGCGACGCCGATGCGCGGCCGCCTGGCCTTCGCCGCCGGCGTTTCTGGACGCTCGGTCACGGACGGGATCGGGAAGGTAGCCATGTTCGGTGATGCTGCGGCATCGCGCAATTGAGACCTGCCCGTCATGCCTTTCCGACCCGACGTGCCCGGTCTGCTTCCGCAAGGCTTGGCGCACGCTGCATGATTCCCGCCGTCGCGTCGATTCCGCGGCTGTTTTGGACCGGTCGACCGGCGTGTGCAACCACGAAATAGGCGACCGGGATCAGGCGCGCACCCGCTCCGCCTTCGGATCGTACATTGGCTTCAGCGAGGCGTCGGCGGGGAAGCGCTCGCCGGCAATCTCGATCTCATAGGTGGAGGCAAGAAGCTCTGCCTCGCTCTCGCCTGCGCAGGCCACGTAGCCCAGTCCGATCGCGCCGCCCAGTTGATGGCCGTAGTTGCCCGAGGTGATGGTGCCGACGATGGCTCCGTCGCGCACGATCGCCTCGTTGTGGAAGAGCAGGGGCTCGGTGTTGCGCAGCCGGAACTGCAGGAGCCGGCGCGACAGGCCGGCTTCCCTCTTCCGAAGTACGGCGTCGCGCCCGATGAAATCCGGCTTGGCCGTCTTCACCGCGAAGCCCAGGCCCGCCTCCAGCACGTGGTCCTCGTCGGTGATGTCGTGGCCGAAATGTCGGAACGCCTTCTCGATGCGGCAGGAGTCCAGGGCGTGCAGCCCGCAGAGCTTCAGGCCGAGGTCCGCGCCCGCCGCCTCGATCGTCTCGAACACATGCGCGGCCTGGTCGGTCGGAACGTAGATTTCCCATCCGAGCTCGCCGACATAGGTGACGCGGTGGGCGCGGGCGAGCGACATGCCGATCTCGATCTCCTGCCAGGTCCCGAACGGATTGGCCTCGTTGGAGAAGTCGTTCGGGCTGACGCGCCGGATGAGCTCGCGGGACTTTGGCCCCATCAGGCAGAGCACGCTTTCCGCCGCCGTGACGTCGGTGATTACCGCGAAGGCGTCGCCTGCATGCTTTCGCAGCCAGGCGAGGTCGCGCTGCAGGGTCGCGCCCGGCACGACCAGCAGGAACGCCGTCTCGGTAAGGCGGGCGACGGTGAGGTCACTTTCGATTCCGCCACGCCGGTTGAGCATCTGCGTGTAGACGATGCGGCCCACGGCCACGTCGATGTCGTTGGCGCAGAGCTTCTGCAGGAAGGCGCAGGCGTCGCGGCCTTCGACCCGGATCTTGCCGAACGACGTCATGTCGAACAGGCCGACGCCGTTGCGAACGGCGAGATGCTCCTCGCGCTGGTTCTCGAACCAGTTCTGCCGCTTCCACGAATACCGGTATTCGCGCTCCTGCCCCTCCCTGGCGAACCAGTTGGCGCGTTCCCACCCGGCCACCTCGCCGAACACCGCGCCCCGCGCCTTGAGCTGCTCGTGCAGCGGCGAGCGGCGCACCCCGCGCGCGCTGGCAAACTGGCGGTAGGGGAAATGGTCTGCATAAAGCAGGCCGAGCGTTTCGGTGACCCGTTCGCGCAGGTAGGTTCGGTTCTTCTGGAAGGGCTGTGCGCGGCGGATGTCGACTTCCCACAGGTCAAAGGGCGGCTCGCCGTCGTTGATCCACTGCGCGAGAGCCATGCCGGCGCCGCCGGAGGAAACGATGCCGATGGAATTGTAGCCGGCGGCTACCCAGTAGCCCGACAGTTCCGGGGCCTCGCCGAGATAGTAGCGGTCGTCGGGGGTGAAGCTCTCGGGACCGTTGAAGAAGGTGTGAATGCCGGCCGTGGCGAGCATCGGCATGCGGTTCACGCCCATCTCGAGGATCGGCTCGAAATGCGCGAAGTCCTCGGGCAACTGGTCGAAGCAGAAATCGGCGGGGATGCCGGTCATGCCCCAGGGTTTGGCAACCGGCTCGAAGGCGCCGAGCATCATCTTGCCGGCATCCTCCTTGTAGTAGGCACATTCGTCCGGCACGCGCAGCACCGGCAGCCGGCTGAGGCCCTCGATCGGCTCCGTGATCAGGTAGAAATGCTCGCAGGCGTGCAGCGGGATCGCGACCCCGTTCCGTTGCGCCAGCTCGCGCGCCCACATGCCGGCGCAGTTGACGACGATGTCGGTCTCGATCGTCCCGCGTTCCTGGCCTTGCGACCATTCCACGCCGCAGACGCGCCCCGCGCGTGTCAGGACGCGCTCCACTTTCACGCCCTCGATGATCTGGGCGCCGCGCTGCCGCGCGCCCTTGGCCAGCGCCATCGCGATGTTGGCCGGGTCGCACTGGCCGTCGAGCGGCAGGTGCACCGCGCCCACAACGTCGGAGACGTTGAGATGCGGATACATCGCCTTGACCTCGGCCGGCGAGATCTCCCGCACATCGACGTCGAAGGCGCGTGCCAGGGAGGCCTGGCGATAGATCTCGTGCTTGCGCTCTTCGGTCAGCGCGACGGTGATCGACCCGACCTGCCGCATGCCGGTGGCCACGCCCGTTTCCGCCTCCAGCTTGACGTAGAGGTCGGCCGAGTACTTCGCGAGGCGGGTCATGTTCTGCGAGGCGCGCAACTGCCCGATCAGCCCGGCCGCGTGCCAGGTGGTGCCGCAGGTGAGCTGCTTGCGCTCCAAGAGCACGATCTCCGTCCAGCCCAACTTGGCGAGGTGGTAGGCGACCGAGCATCCCGACACGCCGCCGCCGATGATCACTGCGCGTGCCTTCGCGGGCGGGGTCTTGCTTGCGCCTGTCTGTGCCGGATTGTCGCTCACGCCTTCCTCCCTCTCGTCCGCCGCCAGTCTAGAAGATCGCTTTCACGCGCCGGAAGCGCATCTCCGCCGTCGCCTGTGAAAACTGCGACCTGCCGGCCGACCGCCTCTGTTGGCCGCGGCGGCGCCCGCTAGGTCGAAGCGCCCTTCAGCCGCCGCGCCAGCCCGGCGTAGAAGGGCGCCAAATCCGGCAATGACGCCGGCAGCGTGGACAGTCGCGCGTCGTTCGGTCCGAGCGTGCCCGCATCCAGGTCTCTGACCAGGGCCGCATGTTCCGCCAGTGCCGCAGCCTCGGCCTGGCTGACGGGAGTATGCACCTCGACCTCCTCGAGCTTGCCCTTCACCCGGATGCGGCCAAGTGCTGCCAGTTGCATCCGCCCGCCTATCCGCCGCGCCGTCTCCTCGCCGATCAGCACCGGCACGCCGAAATTCTTGGTCTCGCTCTCCAGTCGTGCCGCGAGGTTCACCGGGTCGCCGAGCGCCGAATAGTTGAAGCGGAAGTCGGAGCCGACATTGCCAACCACGCAATCGCCGGTGTTGATGCCGATGCCGATCGCGAGGCGGATTCCGGCCTTGCCGGTTTCCTCGCGCGCCAGTTCGGCGTTGAGCAGGTCGACCGCCGCGAGCATGGCGTGCGCGGCTTCGACGGCGTGCAGGGCATGGTCCGCGTCCTCGAGCGGGGCGTTCCAGAAGGCCATGATCGCGTCGCCGATATATTTGTCGATCGTTCCGCCATGCGTAAGGATGGCGTCGGAAAGCGGGTTGAGCAGGCGATTGACCAGCCGCGTCAACCCTTCCGGGTCGTCCTTCATCTGCTCCGAGATCGTGGTGAAGCCGCGCACGTCGCAGAACAGGATCGAAAGCGTCCGTCGCTCGCCCCCCAGGCGCAGCTGCGAGGGGTCGCGCGCGAGGCGTTGGACGAGCACCGGGGTGAGGTACTGCGAGAAGGCGCGCATCATTGCGCGCCGCTGCCTGCGCTCGGCTGCATAGTCCCGCGCGCTCTGGAACCCGGCGACGAGCAGGAAGGCAAGCGCCGGCGCGGTCGGCGGCAGGTAGATGCGGGAGCCGGTCAGCAAGAGCAGGCTGCCGGCAGAGATCGCTGCAAGCGCGAGCACGGTCACGCCGACCGTCGCCCAGCCGGTCCCGCGCAGCACCGTCAGCGCCGCGACGGCAGCAGCCGCCGCGACGGCGCCCGCAAGGATCCAGCCGCTGACCGGCGCGATCCAGAGCCTCCCGACAAGATTGTCGAGGATCGTTGCCTGGATCTCGGCGCCGGACACCAGATGTCTGCTCTTGGGTGTCCAGGACGTGGCGAAGGCGTCGGCCCCGCCCTTGTCGACGCTTGGCGCCGACTGCATCGACAGACCGACGATCACTATGCGGTCCCGGAACGTGTCCGGTGGCAGGAACGCCGCGGGGTCGAGCGCCTGGTAGTAGGACACGGTCTCGACCGTGCGTGCCGGTCCGAACACCTGGATGAGCGCGCCGGGGGGTGGCGTCTCGACCTCGCGGCCGGCGGCTTCCGCGAGGCGATGTGCGAAGCTGTCGGGGTAGGGCGGCACGCGCCGCAGCAGCCCGTCGCCCTCCAGCAGGACCGAAACCAGTCCCGCCTCCGCGCCGGCGTCCGTCAGCTCCGGCAACGGCATCACCTGCACCACCTGGTCGGCATGCGCCGTTTCGATGCGCGTCTGGTCGGCCGCCAGCACGACGTCCGGCCCCATGGCGGCGGCAAGTGCGGCGTCGGACGCGGGGTTCGACGGCTCGGCGAAGATCATGTCGAGGCCGATCACGCGCGCCCCGGCGTCCCGCAGCGTCGTCACCAGCTTCGCGTGCAGGTCGCGCGGCCATGGCCACTGCCGGCCGATTTCCGCGAAGGAAGGTTCGTCTATGGCCACCACGATCGGCGAGTCAGCCGGAAGTGGCGGCGGGGCGATGGTGGACAGGTAGTCGAACAGCCGCAGGTCGAACAGGCGGATCGGCTGGGTCTGCGCCAGCAATCCGACGACCACCGCGACGACGATCGCCAGTCCGGACACTCCGATCGCCCGGCTGCGCCGCGCCCCCTCCGCCCCGCCCTGCATTGCGGGCATTTCAGAACCGCAGTTTCAGCGAGCCGATGAAGGTACGGCCCCAGCCCGGAACGGAGGGGGCAACCTCGAAAGTCTCGTCGAGGAGGTTGTAGGCGGCGAATTCCAGCGTGAAGCGCTTGTCCAGCGGCTCCCATGTCACGAAGGCGTCGGCGGTCCAGTAGGCGCCGAGCGTAGACAGGTTCGCCGCGTCGCCGCTGCGCTCGCCGACATAGGTTGCCGCTGCCGTGACCTTGAGGTTCTCAGTGCTGACCCAGGTCAGGCCGAGGCGCGAAATCGAGTCGGGCACGTAGGGGATTGTCTGTCCGCTGGCCCCCTCTGACGTGTTCTCCGACCAGATCCGCGAGTAGGTGGCGAATGCGCCCAGCCCGTGGGTCAGCCATACATTCGCCGTCAGGCCGACGCGGTCTATCCGCCCCTCGGCCACGTAGATCTGGTCGAGCGAAGCCGGCACCGTGATCGCAAGGTCGTTGACCTCCTGGTGCTGGTAGTCCACCGCGGTGAAGAAATTGTCCGTCCACTGCCCGTCCCAGCGCGCCGCGAAGGTGTCCGCATAGCCGCCGATGTTGAGCGGCACCTGGTTCGACTGCAGGCCTACGACGCCGATGGGCTCCAGCGTCGCCGCGTTGATCTGGCTGGTTTCGCGCAGGTAGCCTGCGCGCAGATACTGGCCGTCATAAGGTGTCCAGGCGACGCCGACCCGCGGCTCGAGTCGCTGTACGTCGAGACCCTCGCCGTTGAGTATGGTGCCGAACAGGCCACCCTCCAGCTTTAGCGTCGACGTCATGTCGTAGGTGACATCGGCATAGGCGCGGAAAGCGGTGAGATCGAAATTGTCGTGCGTGGTGACGACGTCCCGCGTCAGGCCGGGAACCTCGAACACCTGCCTCTGCTCGCGATCCTGGCGGAACGTGCCGCCCTCCGCGCCGTAGCGCAGCGTGAGGTCGTCGGTGAACCCGTAGAGGTGGTTCACGGCACCCATGACCGAACGCTGGTTGTAGTCGATCGAGCTTTCCGAGTTTGCGACGAACGGCCCGAAGATGGAATCCACGACCATTGTTCCGGTTTCGGTGCTGTTGCGGTCGAAGCCCGAGATGAGAACTGCCGTGTTCGTCACGTTGCGGTAGCCGAAGGTGTGACTCCAGCCGCCGCCGTAGCTGCCGGTCCGGTCCTTCACGTCACGTTCGTAGACGAGGCCGAGCAGGTCGAAGCCGTCGGTGATGGGGATCGGCTGTGTGGGAATGTAAAGGCCGTCGCTCAGGCGGCTGTCGAGACTCTGGACGTTGGCGAAGGCCACCAGCCGGTCGTTCGGGGTCGGCTGCGCCGTCACGTAGCCCACCCCGGTGACGACATCGTCCGACATGTGGAAGCGGGTATTCGGGACGTCCGATCCCGGCGGGGTACCCTCCCGCGTCTCTTCGGTGTTGCCGGCGTTGATCTGCCCGTAGAAGCTGACGGGGAAGGGATAGGCCGTGTAACCCTGGATCTCTCCGATGGCGGTCCATCCGCTCGCGTCGCCGCCTATGGCTCCGCCACCGATGCTCGCCTCGACGAAGGGGCTGAGCACGAGGCTGGTGCCGCGCGTCGGGCTGGCGAGCATCTGCGGGTCGAGCAGCAGCGCCTGCAGCACCGATCCGAAATATTGCTGGTTGAGCGTGGGATCGCCGACGACGTTGCCGTAGTCCATGTTGTTGGCGAAGGACGTGGCGCTGCCGGCCAGGCCCTGGTCGATCAACGCGCTGGCCGAGAACGGATCGAACACCGCGTCGCCGTAGAAGCGTCCCCAGGCGTCGAGGCCCTGTAGTCGGTAGGCGTAGTTGAGGGTCGATCCCTGGTCGCGGCTGGCCCTGAGCGACGCGTAGTCGCCGCCGCGCGCGCGGGCCCGCCTAAGGGCCTCCTGCGAGGCGCGGATCGCCCGGTCGGTATCGTAGTCCTCGATGGCTAGGCCCGCCTCGTAGATCGGGGTCGCCGGATCGTTGGGGTCCATCCGGTTGGCGTTTTCCAGCGCCTGCTCGGCGGGCTCGCGGTCGCCCGCCTCGGCGTAGGCGACGGCCAGAAGCAGCAGTGCCTGCGCATAGGCGGGATTGGCGGTCGAGCCGGCCAGAAGATCGTCGCGTGCCTTGTCGAGGTCGCCATTCTTCAGATGATAGGCGCCGCGGGCCACCAGCCCGACGGCGAACTCGGGGTCGGCGGCCATCGCGGTATCGATCTCGCGCTTCGCCTCCGCCAGGCGATTCTGCTCGAGATAGACGAGCGCCAGATTGGCGTGAGAGACGGGATCGAGCGGGTCGAGCTCGATCGCCCGAAGCAGCGCCGCCTCGGCCTCGCGGTTCGCGCCCCGCGCGCTCAGCACCAGGCCGAGGCCGTTCCAGATGGTCGAAGAGCCGGGAGCGAGCTCCGATGCACGCTCCAGATCGGCAAGCGCACTCGCCATGTCGCCCTCGAAGCCGGCGCGATAGTTGGCGCGGGCCTCCAGCGCGGTCGGGTGGTCCGGGTCGAGCGAGAGCGACCGATCGATCGCTTCCCGCATCTGCTGCCGGTCATCCAGGAGTAGCGCAAGCTGCGCGCGCACGGCCGGCAGCGAGGGATCGTTCGGATAGCGCTGCTCGGCGCGGCGCAACACCTCGATCGCCGCCGGGATGTCCTGCAGGAAACCGGCCGTCCACGCTTCCGCCAACGCCCCGTAGGGACCGCCGTCCGTGATCCTGGGAGGCTGCTCCTCGCGGGTCGGATCGGCCAGCGAACGCACGAAATAGGCGGCATAGGCGGCGACCGCGCGGCGGCGCGGATCGAGGCGGGACGTCGCTTTCTGTAGCAGGGGAGCCGCGACGTCGTACCGCTTGTCCGTCGCGGCGATCAGTCCGGCCACCAGGTCGAGCCTCGCCTGCTGCTGGGCTGAGAGGCGATGGCGGCGGGCCTGCTCGACCGCGGCGGCTGCCGCGGCCTTGCCGTCGAAGCTCAGCGACACTTCCGCCAGCGTGACCCAGTCCTCTGCGGTGCGGGCATTCTCCGGTATGGCCGCCAGCCGCTGGCGCGCCTGCGCCATGTCGGTGCTCGGCAGCGGCGAGGCGGGAAGCGCGGCGAAGCCGCTGCGCAGTGACAGATAGAACAGCATCTGCTCGCGATCGGCAGGATCGACCACCACCGTCTTCGTCGGGGCCTCGCCGATGCGGGCGGATGCCGCCTCGCCGCGCGCGACGCGGACCGAGCCCCGCGCATTGGACAGTTCCACCACGCCTTCCAGCACCACCAGCGACGTGCGGTCGCCGTCCACCGTCATGGTCCAGTCGGTGCCGCGGATTGCCGCCGCCGCCGCAGGCGTGTCGATGACCAGGCCTTCGCCGCCGCGTTCGGCGCGCGCCCACAAGCTGCCGCTCTCGAGCCGGAAGGCGGAATCGGCGCCGGGCGTGACGTCCTTGACGACCAGCGTCGTGTTGCGGCCGAGGCGGATCTGCGTGTTGTCGGAGAACAGGATGGCGAGGCTGCCGCGCGAATTCGTGCGCAGCACGTCGCCGGCCAGGAGATCCTGGTCGACGTCGACGCCACGCCAGTTGCTCACCTCGATGAAGCGGACTTCCTCGCCGACCTTGCGGGCGATCACCGAGCCGGCGGGCGGTGCCGTGCGCGGAAACGGGTCGGCGAATGCAGACGGGATACTGCAGACCAGTACCGCTGCGGCCAGCGCCGTCGCAAACCTACCCTTCAACACGGCCACACCCCCATCGCCGGCGGATATCGGCTGAAACGAAAAGTACTGTCAACAGAGGGCATTGGGGTATTGTGCTGATACACATCGAATTACATGCGCCTGTTGCATGGTCGCCCTTGCGCTGGAAGAAAGCCTATCAAAACGGGAATCGTTTCACGTCGAAACCGTCCTCGCCGCCGGTAAACTCCGCTGCAATGATCGGCCGTCGGAGAGGGCGGTCGAGCGGTTTCGGGAGGTGATATGGGCAAGAAGATCGCGGTGCTAGGCGCCGGAGCCAATGGCGCGGGGATTGGCGCCGACATAACTCGGGCAGGGCACGACGTCGTACTGATCGACCAGTGGCCGGAACACGTGAAGGCGATGCGCGAGAACGGCATCCGTATCGTCATGCCCGAGGAGACGCAGGTCACCCCGGTGCGGGCCTACAATCTCTGCGACGTCTGCACCTTCCGCGAAAAGTTCGACATCGTCCTGCTGGTCATGAAGGCCTACGATTCGCGTTGGGCGACGCAGCTCATCGAGCCGTACCTCAAGGACGACGGCCTCGTCGCAGCGGTGCAGAACGGCATGACCACCGATACGGTCGCTTCCGTCGTCGGCCCGGAGCGCACCATGGGCTGCGTTATCGAGATCTCCTCGACCATGTACGAGCCGGGCATCGTCCAGCGAGATTCGCCGCCGCCCCGCTCCTGGTTCGCGGTGGGCAGCATCCACCCCGCCACGCGGGGACGCGAGAAGGAGGTGGCCGAGCTGCTCGCTTGCGCCGGGCGCGTCGACATCGTCGAGAACATCCAGGCGACCAAGTGGATGAAGCTCGTCAGCAACGCCACGACCCTGGTGTCGACCGGCCTGCTCGGCATGTCGATCCACGACGCGGCCGAGATTCCCGAGATGCGCCAGATCATGCTGCGCGCCGGCGAGGAGGCCCTGGAAACCGGAAAGGCGCTTGGCCATCCGGTGCTGCCGATCTTCGGCATGACCGCCGAGGACGTCCGCTCCTCGAACCGGCTCGTCGAGAAGCTGCTCGACACGCTGCTTGCCGGCTTCACCATCAAGAGCACGACGACCACGGTACTGCAGGACTGGAACAAGGGCCGCCACAGCGAAGTGAACGAGCTGAACGGTCACGTTGCGGCGGAGGCCGAGCGGCTCGGTCGCACCGCGCCGGTGAACAAGGCAATCACCGAGCTCGCCATGAAGGTCGAGCGTGGTGAGCTGAAGCCCGACCCGGCCAATCTGGAACTCCTGCTGAGGAGGACAGCGTAGCCGAAGGGCATCCCGCGACACGACTGGGTAGAGCCATTGCGGAGCGCGGTGGGGCCGTGTATCGGCGGCGCGTCCGCGCTTTGGCGCGCCGGATGAGGTCCGGAACCTGGGAGGAATGAAATGACAGTGCGGTTTGGCGTGCTGGGAGCGGGGCGGATCGGCAAGGTCCACGCGAAGGCCATCGGTACGAGCGCCGGCGCGAAACTGGTCGCGATCGCGGATGCCTTTGAGAAGGCGGCGACCGATCTCGCCGCTGTCTATGGCTGCGAAGTGCGAACTATCGATGCCATCGAGGCGGCCAGCGACATCGACGCCGTGGTGATCTGCACCCCGACGGACACCCACGCCGACCTGATCGAGCGTTTCTCGCGCGCAGGCAAGGCCGTCTTCTGCGAGAAGCCGATCCATCTCGACGCCGAGCGTGTCAAGGCATGCCTGAAGGTGGTCGAGGAAACCGGCGCCACGCTGATGGTCGGCTTCAACCGCCGCTTCGACCCACACTTCGCCGCCGTGCGAAAGGCCATCGATGACGGCGCCATCGGCAAGGTCGAGCAGGTCGTGATCACCTCGCGCGACCCTGGCCCGCCCCCTGCCGAATACATCACCCGCTCCGGCGGCATATTCCGCGACATGACGATCCACGATTTCGACATCGCCCGCTTCCTGCTGGGGGAGGAGCCGGTCACGGTGCAGGCGACCGGCTCCGTGCTGGTCGATCCCGAGATCGGCAGGCTCGGCGACTTCGACAGCGTCAGCGTCATCCTCGCGACGGCGAGCGGGAGGCAGGCGGTAATCACCAATTCGCGCCGGGCCACCTACGGCTACGACCAGCGCATCGAGGTCCACGGATCGGAAGGCATGGTGGCTGCGGAGAACCAGCGGCCCGTCTCCATCGAGATCGCCGGGTCGAAGGGCTATACGCGTCCGCCGCTGCACGACTTCTTCATGACTCGCTACACCGAGGCATACGCCAACGAGATCGCCGCCTTCATCGAGGCGGTCAACAACGGCGCGAAGCCGTCGCCCAGCGGGCGCGACGGGCTCCTTGCCCTGCAGCTTGCCGATGCGGCGCTCAAGTCCGCGACCGAAGGGGTGACGGTGCGCCTCGACGCCTGAGGGCTGCGGCTTGCTCGACAGGGGCCGGGCGGCCCCAGTCGCTCAGTTCGCCTCCGGGCCCCTGTAGACCTTGGCCTGGCGTGCCGACAGCTCGCGCCAGGCCGGGAAGTTCCCCGGCACCGGATCGATCTGCTCGGCGATCCGCGTCATTCCGGCGGCGGCGTCCGGGAAATCGCCGTACCAGCCCGCTCCGACCGCGGCCGTCATGCCGGCGCCGAGCGCCGACGCTTCACTCGACAGGCCGCGGATCACCGGCAGGCCGGTCGAGTCCGCGATCATACTGAGCCACAGCGGACTATTGGCCCCGCCGCCGATGGCGACGATGCGGTCGATGGCGACGTTCGAGGCCCGCATCTGGTCGATGGCGCGGGCGAACTCCAGCGTGATCGCCTCCAGCGAGGCCCGGTAGATGTGGCCCATGCTGGTGTCGGGCCCCATTCCCGTGAACGCGGCCCGCGCATCCTCGTCCCAGTGTGGGTCCATGCAGCCGACGAGATAGGTGCAGACGGTGACGCCGCCCGAACCGATCGGCAGCTGCCGGGCCTGCGCTTCCAGCCGCTCGAAGATTTCCGGATTGCTGCGCCCGCCCGCGAAGGTGTCGAGCAGCCAGTTCACGAAGTAGGCGCCGGCCCG
>Ga0180215_1000743_pt1 | contig 39015 bp, 45 predicted proteins | sample eDN3rd37CBELigBY_FD_128871 | JGI IMG/M metagenome (GOLD analysis project Ga0180215, IMG submission 128871) | Enriched backyard soil microbial communities from Emeryville, California, USA - eDNA 3rd pass 37_C BE-Lig BY (version 2) (version 2) | ecosystem: Environmental > Terrestrial > Soil >...
CCACAAGTTCCACTACCTGAAGGTGGGGCTGGCGGTGGTGCTGGTGTTCGTGGGGGCGAAGATGCTGCTGGTGGACGTGTACAAGGTGCCGACGGCGGTCTCGCTGGGGGTGATCGCGCTGGTGCTGACCGGTGCCGTCGTGGCCTCGCTGTTGTTCCCGGCGAAGGTCGAGGAGAACGCGCCCGTGGTCCACGATCCCCTCCGGGAGCGGGAGGAGCCGGCCACGGCGCCCATCGACACGGACGACGAACCCGGCACCCGTGGAAGCTGATCCCGGATCCGGGAGATCCGGGGGCCGGGCCGGAGGAGAACCGGGGGAGGGGAGCGGATGGCTCTCCTCCCCCGGTTCCGTTCGGGGGGTGGGAGAACGCGCCCGGCATTGACGTTGCGGCGTCGATGAGGCACCTTCATCGAAGTGGTTCATCGATGAACATAAATCCGAGCCCCTGTCGTACATGACGATTCCTCTCTCCGTCCTCGACCTCGTTCCGGTCGGGGCCGGCTCGACGGCCAGCCAGGCGATCCGCGACTCGGTGGAACTCGCCCGTCTGGCCGAAGGGCTGGGCTACACCCGCTACTGGCTCGCCGAGCACCACGGGATGCCCAGCATCGCCAGTTCGTCTCCCGAGATCCTGATCGAGCACGTCGCCTCGGCGACGGAGCGGATCCGGGTGGGATCCGGGGGGATCATGCTCCCCAACCACGCGCCGCTGAGGATCGCGGAGGCGTTCCACACCCTGGAAGCGCTGCACCCGGGTCGCATCGACCTGGGGATCGGCCGCGCGCCGGGGACGGATCCCGCGACGTCCAGCGCCCTGCGCCCGTTCGACGCGGAGCAGTACCCGCAGCAGCTCGCCGAGCTGGTGGCGCTCTCCCGCCGCAGCTTCCCGGAGGACCACCCCTTCCACCGGGTACGGGTGGTCCCGGAGGACGTGCCGCTGCCGCCCGTCTGGCTGCTGGGGTCGAGCGGGGCCACCGCGCGGCTCGCGGGGTCGATGGGGATGGGCTACGGCTTCGCGAGCCACTTCAGTCCCACGCCGGCCGGGCCCGCCATCCGCACGTACCGGGAGAGCTTCCGCCCCTCGGAGCGGTTCCCCGAGCCGCACGCGATCCTGGGCGCCGCCGTGGTCTGCGCGGAGACGGAGGAGCGGGCCGCGTACCTCGCCTCGTCCATGGAACTCGCGTGGGTCCGTCTCCGGCAGGGCCGGTTCGGCCCGCTCCCCAGCCCGGACGAGGCGCTGGCGTACCCGTACACGCCGCAGGACCGCGCGACCGTGGAGGGCTACCGCGCCCTGAGCTTCGTGGGTACGCCGGAAACGATCAGGTCGCGCCTCGGGCGCCTGGCGGAGGAGGCCGGGGCGGACGAGGTGATCGTCACGTCGATGATCCACTCGCACGGGGAGAGGCTGCGTTCGTACGCGCTGCTCGCGAAGGCGTTCGGGCTGACGAGGGCGGGCGAACCGGAGGACGGGGAGGAATAGGCCGGACCCCCCTTGCGATTCGGCATGGACGGGCCTACACTCTCAAGTGTCCTCCTGACGAGAGCGGTCAAAGTGGACAGGGCGAAGAAGAAAGCCCTGATTTCGTCTACGAGCGCGGCCCCCTGCGGGTCGTCGCCCTGGACGACCTTCGCGCGTTCATGAAGGAATTCGTGGACCGCACCTCGCTGCGCATCGCGGAAGCGGCGACGGGGGTGGGACACGAGGCCATCCGGAAGTTCGTGGAGGGGGAGACCGAAACGCCCCATCCGCGGTCGGTCAAGGGCTTCACCGCCCTCTACTGGCGCGAGCGGGGGCTGGTCTTCGTCGCGGAAGCCGGTGGGACGGAGGCGCCGGTGTTCTGGGCATCCGACCTGAGGGCCATCTACCCCGGCGGGAAGCGGCAGGCGGAGGCGGACATCCGCGCGATCTTCGAGCTGGCGGAGCGCCACCCGGAAGCGCTGCCCGGCACCGCCGGAGCGATGAAGCGCTGGTGGCTGCGCCTCGTTGAGGCGGAGTACCGCAACGAGATGCCGTACCGCAAGCCCCGCCGGAGGAGAGGGCCTCCCGGGGAATCCGAATAAGAGGGACGAGTACGAAAAATGAGCGGAGCCGGGCCCCAGGGTCCGGCTCCGCTCTTTTCCTACCGGGTCCGACGGGACCGCGCGGGGGAAGGAGGCCCCCCCCATTCTCCCGGGCTCGGGACCGTCGTCAGTACCCCCAAGGCGCGGGCGGGGCGGCGACGGGGGTGGTGAGGTCGAACTCCACCCGGAAGCGGCGGTCCGTTCCCTCGCGGCGGAGGGCGTAGGCGAAGCGCTCGCCCGGCACCACCTCCATCGTCCAGATGTTGGTGGCCGCGGCGGGGATCAGCGCCGCCGTGTGCTCGTCGGCGAAGAACTCCTGGCTGGCCGTGGTGCCTTCGCCGCGGGTGTCGCCGCCGTACTGCGTCACCTCGTCCTCGGAGCCGTCCTCGTGCCGGTGGTCGTGCTTGAGGCGGAGCCCGTCGGCGGTGCGGGTCACGATCCAGGTGCGGGAGCGGTCCTCTCCCACGTGGAAGGGGATGCGGATCTCGTCGTCCTCGCACTGGCGGACGTGCATCACCATCGGCTTCCCGGCGAAGGCGGTGTCCGAGGCGTTCCCCGCGGCGAGGCTGCCCTGGAACGCCTGCCCGCAGTGCTCGCGCAGGGCCGACCAGAACGCCTCCTGCTCGGTCGGGAGCCCGGCGGCGGAGTCCGGAGCGGACGCGCAGGCACCCAGGAGCACGAGTGTGGCGGCGAGGAGAGAGCGTCGGTGCATGGCAGAGGTCCGGTTCGGGGATTCGGGGTGGAGGGAGGATCTTACCTCGCCGCGCCTGTCCGGGAAAGTGCGGCGCGGTGACTCCCCGGACCTTCAGGGGCCCTCCGCGGCTGCCGGGGAGCACGACGCGTCGGGGCCGCGCGGGACCGGGAACCACCCGATCAGCGGGTTGTGGTCGGAGCCGAACCTGTCGTCGATGCGCGTCGCCCGGCTGGCGGCCCCCCCGGCGGACCGGAAGAACAGGTAGTCCAGGCGGCCGACGCCGTGGGTCCGGCCGTACTCCACCCGGGGGGAGTCGGGAAAGCGGTCGCGCAGGTGGGGGATGGTGCCGTAACCGGAGAAGGGGGCGTTGAAGTCGCCTCCCAGGACGAGGGTCGGCTCCGGCGCGAGCGCTTCCGTGAGCGTGCGGGCCTGCCGCCCGTTGAAGGGGACGTCCAGGTGCGCGCTCGCCACCCGCAGACACCAGGGCTCGCCGGTGAGGGTGGTGCCGGTCACGGTCGCCACCGCCGCGGCGCGCCGCTGGCGCTGGACGGGCAGCTCGGCGACGGTGAAGCCGGAGAGCGGGAGCGTGGAGAGGATGGCGTTCCCCCGGTCCTCCTCCGTGGCCGGGTCGCCGGTGTAGCCGTTGCGCATGGAGGGCACGTAGTACAGCGCGAGCCCAAGGTTCCGCGCCATCCGCACGACGTCCGACCGCTCCGCTCCGGCCGGACCCTCCCGGTGTCCCCGCGGGACCCGGATCCCGGGCCTTCCCCGCGGGACGACGGGCGCGGTCCGGTGGACTTCCTGGAGGAGGATCACGAACTGGGCCGGGGGCCGTCCCCCCGTGAGCGCTCCCGTCCGGAGGCTCCGGACCAGCCGGTCGAGATCTCCACGCCCGATGTGGTTGTTCCAGGTCACGACGGCCAGGGTGTCCGTCCCTCCCGGAAGAAATTCCGCGGGAGCGGCGTCCACGACCACCCCGCCGACCGTCTCGCACCAGGCGTGAAGGACCTGCCGGTCTTCCGGGTGGCCGGGGGCGATCCAGCGGACGTCCGCCACGGTCCCCGAAACCCGGTCCACGGCGCGGCAGGGAGGGACCCGGGGGGCGTCCACGACGCCGTGCGGCCCGGCGCACCCCGCCAGGGCGGCGCAGGCGAGCAGCCCCGCCACGCCCCGCAGCCAGCCGGACACCGGGTCCGGCCGAATCGCGCGAGGCGGGCGAGGGGAGGCTACGCTCCCGGTCGATCGGTTCCCCATGACGCTCCCGTGAAAAGAGTTGCGAACACGCCGTAGACGTTAGCGGAACGATCCGACGGGTTCAACGCCTGCCGGTCTTCCGGTTTCCGTCGGTCCGGCGGTGGTACGTCACGTGCAGCCCGTTCCGGCCCCCGCGGAGCCGGGGTCCGGTTCCGGGTCGGGGAGAAGTGGCCGTGGCGCGACTCACCCGCACGGAAGGAGGGGGAGATGAAGATCGACTCGCTCAGGGACCTGTACGTCGAGCAGCTCAAGGACCTCTACAGCGCCGAGAACCAGATCCTCAAGGCGCTCCCCAGGATGGCGGACAGGGCCTCGCGACCGGAGCTGAAGGCCGCGTTCCAGGAGCACGAGCAGGTGACGCGGGAGCAGGTCCGCCGGCTGGAGCAGGTCTTCGACGACCTGGGCGAACGGCCCTCCGGCCACCACTGCAAGGGGATGGAGGGGCTCCTCAAGGAAGGGGACGAGATCCTGAAGATGCAGGCCGATCCGGACGTGCTCGACGCGGGGCTCATCACCTCCGCGCAGCGGGTGGAGCACTACGAGATCGCCGGCTACGGCACCGTGCGAACCTTCGCCCGGCAGCTCGGCCTCGACAACCAGGCGGAGATCCTCCAGCGGACGCTCGACGAGGAGGGGAGCACCGACGAGCGCCTCAACGGCATCGCCGAGCGGATGGTCAACCCCGACGCGATGCGTTGACGCCCGCGGCCAGGGAGGAAGCGAGGGGGCGGTCCCGGCGGGCCGCCCCCTCCTGCATGGTCGCCCCGGGAGGGACGCCGTCCGCTTCCCGGCGCGGCTACTTCCCGAGATCAGCGGACCGCCTGCTCCTCCATCATCTGCTCGAGGCGGTCGTAGCTCATCCCCATCCCGTCGGTCATGCCGGACTGAAGCGCCTGGTCGAAGGCTTCCACAGTGGAGAACCTCATCGTCTGCGTGAGGGTGGTGCGGCCGTCCGCCTCGGTGAGCACAAGGGTGCACAGCGACTCTCCGGCTTCTTCGGCACCTGCCATCCACTCCGAGTGGACCAGACGCTCGGGCGAGGCGATCTCGCGGTACTCGCCATAGAAGCTGAACTCGCTCCCGTCCGCGTCGCTGCGCCAGACGTAGCGGTACCGCCCACCCACGCGGAGGTCGATCTCGCACACCGGCATGCTCCACCCCGGGGGGCCCAGCAGCCAGCGCTGCACCAGCTCGGGGTCGGTGTGGCAGGCGAAGATCAGGTCGCGGGGCGCGTCGAACTCGCGGGTGACGCGGATCTCGCGATCGCTCGGTGTGGTGACGTCGATGCGGTGGGGCATGGTCAATCTCCTCGGGTTCCGGCGGGAGGTGAGGGTGTGTCTCGTCCGGCCTTGAGTTCGTCGAGCAGGTCGTCGAGGCGCTGGTAGTTGGCCCCCCAGATCCGGCGGTAGTGCTCGATCCAGGCCGTCGCCTCGACGAGCGGTTCCACCTCCAACCTGCAGGGCCGGCGCTGGGCGTCTCGTCCGCGACTGACCAGGCCCGCGCGCTCCAGCACCTTGAGATGCTTGGAGATCGCCGGCTGGCTCATGGCGAAGGGTTCGGCCAGCTCCGTCACGGTCGCCTCCCCGGTCGCCAGGCGCGCGAGAATGGCGCGGCGCGTCGGGTCTGCGAGGGCGGCGAAGATCGTGTCGAGGTCGTATGCGGGAAGCATTGTGTAACTCCGTGGTTTAATAACCTGCAGGTTATTTAATGATGGAATCGCCTTCCGTCAAGTGTCACGGGGCGCCCTGCGTACCATCGACGGAGGCGGGACGGCGAGCCCTCGGCCAACATCCTCCAAGACCGGTACGGGAGAGGAGGGCTACGTTCCTCCGTTCCGATGCGGGCGCCCGGACGGCGCCCCGCGGACCCGCAACCTTCGAGGGAGGTGGCGCGATGCAAGGCACTGGACGGGGGACGGGCGAGGCCGGGGACTGGGTCCGTCGGCCCTTCACGCATGGGCGGGTGAAGACGGAGGTGCTCTTCACGGGCACCGGCCCCGCCGTGGTCATGATCCCGGCCCTGGGGCGCTCCGCGACGGACTTCCTGGAGCTGGGGAACCGGGTGGCGGCCGCGGGCTACCGGGCGGTCGCCGTCAACCCGCGCGGGATCGGGGGCAGCGAAGGGCCGCTGGAGGAGATCACCTTCACCGACTTCGTAGGCGACCTGCTGGCGGTGATGGACGAGCTGGAGCCGGGCGAAGTGGTGCTGCTGGGGCACGGGTTCGGGGGGCGCGTGGCGCTCGCGGCCTCGGCCGCCCGGCCGGAGCGGGTACGGGCGCTCGTGCTGCTGTCCGCCGAAGGGACGGTGGGGATGGCGGAAGACTCCGCCCGCGCGCTCCGGGAAGCCCTGGACCCGGAACTCCCTGCGCGGGAGCGGCTGGAGGCGATCCACAGGGCCTGCTTCGCGCCGGGGAGCGACGCCGCGCCCTGGTGCGACGGGTGGTTCTCCGAGACCGCGAAGCGACAGCTCGCGTCCCTGGACGCCGCGCCGCCGGGGGAATGGAGCGGGGGCGGAGCCGCGCCCATGCTGGTGGTGCAGGGGCTGGACGACCGGATCGCGCCCCCGGTGAACGCGTGGGAGCTGGTGAACCACCGCCGCGGCGCGCGGCTCGTCGCCCTCCCGGACTGCGGGCACGCCTTGCCCGCCGAGCAGCCCGCCGCGCTGGCCCGAGCGGTGGTCTCCTTCCTCCAGGAGAGGGTCGACCGGCGCGTGGCGGCGGGGCGGCGGAGGAGTGCCGCGTGACGTGATCGTGGTTCGACTCTGCAGGCAACAACCTGCAAGACTCCATTCCCCCTCCCGGGCCATGCTTTCCAGGGACCGGCGTACGGCGAGCCCGGTCCGGGGCAACGGGTGTGGAGGGGTGGAGCCATGCGAAACGGAACGACTCTTCGTCTGGCTGCGGCCGGTGCGCTGGCCGCGGGACTCGGTTTCGCTTCGGGGGGTGCCGCGGACGACCTCGCGCGCAGGGACGTGGTGGTGATCACGCAATCGTCCAACGGCGCGTTCGTGAACCTGAAGAACGGGCAGAGCGTGGTGGTGCGGCTCCCCGCGAACCTGGACACCGGCTTCGTCTGGGAGCTTGACGTGGTGGACGCGACCATCCTCCGGCCGGAGGGGGCTCCCCGGTTCGTGGGGGCTCCGGGATCCCGGGCCTCCGGGGGCGTGCAGAGCTTCCGCTTCGAGACGCTCCGGAGCGGGGTGACGCCGCTGGCGCTTGCCTCGCCTCCGCCCAGGAACGGAGGGAGCGGCCGGATCTTCGCCGTCCGGGTGACGGTCCACTGACGCCGCGCGGGCGGAGGGAAAGATTGCGGACACCGGGCGAGCGCGAGGCCGCCCGCCGCGTCCGCGAACCTGCCGGATCTCGCATGAAGCCTCTCCGGCAGGGCCGGGGAGGCTTCATGCGGTCCGGGGGGCTGCGCCTCTCCCGCCGCGGATGTTCGCGGGAGGACGTGAGCCGGCTACTGTCCCCGCTGCTCGACCGTGAAGCCGGTGATCGAGCCGTCCGGTGCCACGCGGCAGGAACCTGCCCAGCCGGTGTCGGTGCTCCAGCCGACGGACCTCCCGCCCTGCGAGTCCGGCGGGTAGATGTCCACCTCCACCACCGAAGGCATGAGGAGGCCGAGCCGCGCGACCACCCGGTTCCTGCAGATCCTCAACGCGTCGGCTGCGCTTACCGGCGTGGACGACGGAGGAAGGTCCACCATGAACTCTCCCCGGCACCCGCTCGACACCCATACCGCGTCCGGGGTGACGCCCCACGTCTCCCCGTAGATGCACAGGTCGTTGCTGAGCTGGCGGGTGAGGTACACGCCGCCGCTGGTGTCCGCCTCGCAGAGAGTGCGCTTCTCTTCCTGGGAGGCGCACTGGATGGTGTGCTGCGCCTCGGCCGGGGCCGGTGTTCCACCCAGGAGCGCAACCGCTCCCACGGCGAGTGCGCCGAAGAGTGTCGAGCGTCGCATCGTCGTCCTCCCATTTCGGGTTCCTCTCGGCCGGCGTGCCCCTCGGAGGCGTGCGGCGCCGGCCCGGTCCGCGCCCGCCGCGGCGGGGCGTGACGCCAAGGATAGGAAGACGAACGCGTCGATTATTGTATGTTGTTGTTATTTGATGGTTTACGTGCGTCGATGTCGCTCCGGGGGACCCCAGGGGCCGCGCGGAGTCAAGAACGTACAAGCCGCCTCGCCCCGGCCGGGTTATCGTTCGCCGGAGACCGGCCCGCGCCGCTTTTCGCGGGCCCCGAGCCGCGCCCATGCCGGGAGGGCGACATGTCCAGTGGAGTTCCCGTACACGTGATCGTCGCCGTCTTCGAGGACGGATCGGGCGCCTCGAACGCGCTTCAGGCGCTCCGCGCCTCCCAGACCCGCGCGCTGGTCGGGATCGTGGATGCCGCCGTGATCGTCCGGGGGGCGCACGGCACGCTGGAGCTGCGGGAGACCGCCGCGCGCGAGCGGAGGCGTTTCGCCCTCTCTCCCGTCGCGGCCGGAGTGGTCGCAATGGTGACGGGTCCGGACGTGGGAGAGTCGGCCGGCGGCGCCCTCTTCCAGGACCTGGCCCGGCGCCTGACCGACGGCGGCTTCCCCGCGGCGCCGCTGCGGGACGCCGCCGCCGAACTCGCCGGCTGCTCGTCGGTGCTGGTGGTGGTCGCGGAGACGGCCTGGACCGGGGCGGTCGCGGCCGACCTCTCGCGCGAGGCGTCGATCGTGGTGGTGGAGGGCCTCCCCGGCGATCTCGCGCGGGAGCTGGGCGCGGCGGGAGAACTCGTCTACACCGCCGACCGGGAAGGCCGTCCCCTCCTCGTGGAGCAGCGCGCTCCCGGGGCGTCGCCCGCCTCCTCCCAGGCCGGCGGCCTCGTGGAACCGCCCGTTCCCCCGGACCCCGCGGCCTGACCCACTGACTCCGCCTACGACGCGGCGTCCGCGCGCTGTTCCTCGATCCCTTCGAGCGCCCGCTCCACCACGGCGACGTCGAGGAGACCCGCCTCCAGGAGCGCCACCAGCGCGGGCTCCGCCTCGGCGTCGCCGATCAGCCCCGCGACCACCAGGGTGCGCAGCGTCTCCGCGGCGACCGCGGAGGCCATCGCCACGACCTCGGCGCCGGGGGCCGGCGCGGGGTCGGGGGAGGCGAGCGCGTCCAGGAGCGGCACGCAGCGAACCGCGTCCGCCACCTCCATGACCGCTTCCGCTTCGGCGACGGCCCGCAGCTCCGTCCCCGCGGCCGCCAGGGAGTCGCGGGTGAGGATCCCCTGCAGGAGGAGGCGCCCCCCCACCTCCCGGACCGCCGCGGCCAGCCCGGCCGCCCAGGGGTGCTCGAAGAGCACCAGGGCCACTCCCTCGCCGGGCGGCACCCGGTCCAGCACCACCTTCAGCTCGGTCGGCGTCACCCCCCGCGCGTCGTGCGCGTACTCGTCCACCGTCGCCCTCGCCAGGGGCCCCGCCGGGGCGTCGATCCCCGCGAGGCGGCGCAGGGCCACGCCGGAGGGGCGCTGTCCCCCGTCGCCGATGCCTCCGTCCACCGTCAGCATCCCCCACTCGTCCTTGCGCAGGAAGAGCGCGTCGACCAGGCGGATCACCCCGCGGCCGCGTACCGCCTGCAGCTCTCGCAGGATCGCGTCGGCGCCGAACCCCCTGCCGTCGGGGCCGTCGAAGCCGATGGCGACGACCTGCATCGGTCCCAGTTGCATCGCGACCTCCTCCTCGGCCGGTTCCCCGGGTCGCACGCGTCCGCTCGGCGGCCCCGCCCGGGGAAGGATGCGCCCGCGACCGGGGCGGAGATTGGACGTTCTTTGCCGGAGACGGAGAGAAGCGAAAGGGCGGGGCGGGGCCGTCCTGCCGGCTCCGCCCCGCCCCGTGGTGTGCTTCCGGGCGCGGCTCTCAGCTCCGCGTGACCCGCACCCCGCCGCTCCCGGTGTCGATCTCCACCCGCCCGCTCCCGTCGCCGATGCGCCCGCGGTACTGCGACCGGCGCACGGTCTGCGCCTGCGCCGGGACGTCCACCTGGATCCCGCCGCTCCCGGTGTCGATCGCCAGCTCGGCCCCGAACGACGCGGGGACCGCCAGTCGCACGCCGCCGGAGCCGGTGTCGATCTTCACCGACCGCGCGGGCCCCGCCAGCGCCAGCTGCACGGCTCCGCTCCCGGTGTCCACCTTCACCTCCCCCGCGCTCACCCCGGAGAGCTGCACCCCGCCCGATCCCACGTCCACTTCCAGGTCGTCCGTCGTGAGGGACTGCCCGTTCACGGACCCGCTCCCGGTGTCGATCCGGATCCGCCGGCCTCTCACGTCCGCCATGCGGACGCTCCCGGACCCGGTGTCCACGTCCACGTCTCCCACCGCCCGCTCCACCCTCACGCTCCCGGACCCCACGTCCACCGTGAGCGAGCCGCGCGTGTCCGCCGTCGCCACCGAGGCGGAGGAGGTGTTGACGCGCAGGTCTCCGTCCACGTTCGCCACTTCCACCTTCCCCACGCCCTGGTGGAGGGTGACGGACCGGCCGGCCGGGACCCGGACCGTCAGGTCCGCGTACGCCTCGGTGCCGCTCCCGCTGCCGGTGACCGTGACCCTCCGGCCACCCCGGCCGAGGGTGCCGTCCTCGCGGACGGAGAGGGTGGAGCGCGAGGAGCGTCCCAGGCGGGGGTACACCACCCGGTCGCCGGGGGGCGAGACGAGGAGCCGGTCTCCTCCCTCCTCCCGCGTCCTCACCACCCGCAGCGCGCTCGCGTCGGCGCCGCCCCGGGCCACCTCCACCACCACTTCTCCGCCGGACCCGCCCGTGAGCCGGACCTCGCCCGCGAGGTTGTGGATGGCGACCCTCCCTCCGCGCAGGGCGTAGCTTTCCGCCTGCTGCGCCTCCGCCGGGGCGGAGGCCGCCGCGACCAGCGCCGCCAGCGCGAGCATGCGCACCCTCGTCGATCCTTTCGTCATTCTCTCACGGCTCCTTGAAGAAGTGGGTCAAATGTTCAGCCAGTAGCTCAACTTGACGAGCAGCACGTGGGTGCTGCGCACGGGGAAGTCGTCGTCCAGCCCGAACAGGCGCCGGGCGTCGCGCACCAGCCCGAAGCGTCCGTCTCGGACGAAGTCCTCGCGTCCCTGGCTCCACACCACGAAGAGGGCGGATCCGGGCCGGTACTCCCAGCGGAGCACCGCGTTGGAGCGGAACTCCTTCACGTTGAAGTCGGGGTTCGTGAACCAGAAGTCCGCCTCGCCGTCCCCGTTCGAGTCCACGCGGTACTCCTCGTCGTGGAGGACCGGGGAGGCCAGCGGGCGGAACCGGCCCGCGAAACGCCGGGCCGCCACCACCCGCGCTCCCCCGTCGCCCAGCGCCACTTCCCGGAACCCGTCCACCTCGCCGGCGCTCAGGAACGGCTGCGCGTAGAGCTGGAGGGAGAGGTCCGGGGTGAAGGTGTAGCTGAACCGGGCCGTGAGCGACACGGTGTTCTGCTCCAGCCTCCCGAAGACGTAGTGCGGCGGCTCCCCCGCGGCCCCCTCCGAACTGACGAACTGCCAGGCGTCCACCCGGCGCGAGTACGAGGGCGCCAGCGAAAGCTCGCTCTGTGTCGTGGCCCGCCAGGTGAGGGAGGGGTTCACGTACCAGGAACGGCCGTCGGTCTCCTCCTCCCAGCCCGTGCCCGCGTCGATCCGGCCGTAGACGTTCCGTCGGCTGTCGCTGCCGATCCCGGCCCAGAGGTCGTAGGTGCCCGGGACCTCCAGCGAGGGGCCGCCCCGGAGCGCCCTGACGTTCACCACGGGACGCTCGAAGCCGAGCCCTGCGTTCGCGCTCCAGAAGTTGAGGAGGCGCAGGCTTCCGTTCACGTTCCCGCCCAGCGAGGTGCGCTCGCCCCCGAAGGTGTAGCCCGACCACGCGTTGGTTCCCAGGCCCCAGTTCCGCAGCACCTTCCCGGGGCTGCTCTGGACGTAGCGGAGGTTCCCGGCCCACATCGTCTGGTCGGCGTCGCGCTGGTACCCGAGATCGTTCGTCTCGAAGCCCGGAGAGCGGGTGTTCAGGACCGTGGCCCAGCGCCAGTTCCCTCCGCCCAGCTTCATGGCCTCGACGCTGGCCGCCCACCCCTGCAGCGAGGTGCGGAGCGGGTCGAAGTCCAGGTGGTCCGCGTCGGGGCGGTGGAAGTAGCGGGTGGAGGCGCGCTGCGTCCTCCGGATGGCGAGGCTGTCTCCCTGTACGCTGCTCGCCAGCACCCAGCCGCGGACCTCGTAGTTCCCCCCGCCGAACCGGGTCCGGCCGTCCACGCCTCCCGCGTACGCCGAGGAGCGGAGGAACCCCAGCCCGTCGCCGTCGCGGAGGTCCCGGTGCACCGAGGTGAAGATGCCGCCGACCGCGCCGCGTCCCTCGTCGAAGGAGCGGAGGGCGCGCGCGACCCCGTAGTTGGTGAGCGGCTCCACCGCAGTCCTCACCCGCCCGCCCGTCTGCGGGTCGACGTAGCGCGCCTCCTCCCGCCCGGTGACCGCGTCCATCACCCCGAGCGACCACCCGCTCCGGGTGCGCCCGGTGAGCTTCGCGGCGCCGAGGATGTTGCTGGCCTCCGGCACTTCCCTGAAGTCCGCGTCGCCGGGAATCCGGTCGCCGACACCCTGCGGCGCGCGCCCGATCCGGCGGGAGTAGAAGAGCGCCTCCGAGCCGAAGTCGCCGTCACCCGTGCCCAGGCCGAAGCGGAAGATGTCGGACCCCTCCACGAAGAAGGGCCGCCGCTCCGGGAAGAAGGTCTCGTAGGCGCTGAGGTTCACCTGCGACGGGTCCGCCTCCACCTGCCCGAAGTCGGGGTTGATGGTCGCGGTGAGCGTCAGCCCGGAGGTGATCCCGAACTTGAGGTCCGCTCCGATCCCGGCGCCGGGGTCGTTCCGGCGGTAGAAGGGGTTCCCCGCGTCGTCCGGAGCCCGCGTGACCTGCGCCACCGAGTACGGCTGCACCTCGAGGTTGCGGGGCGAGGGGAGCCCCGCGAGCCCGCGCAGCTCTCCGAAGCGCGACACCACCCCGGGAACGTTCGGGACGATGGGGGCCCAGAACGATTCCTCGCGGGTGCGGGCCACCACACGCTTCACGTTGAAGCCCCAGATCCGTCCGTCCGCGTCCAGGTCCCGGGCGGAGTAGCGGAGCTGCGACAGCGGGATCCGGAACTCGGCCGTCCACCCCGCGGAGTCCACCCGCGCGGCGGCCTCCCACACCGCGTTCCAGCCCACGTCGTCGCCGGTGTCGTCGAACAGGTAGACGTCCTGCTTCACGCCCCGCGGGTTCACCCCGAACACGTAGCCGGTGCGGCGGTCGTGGTACGAATCGAACGCGATCTGGACCCAGTCGGAGAACACGTCGTCGTCGCGCCGCGCGAGCTGCCCCACGATGGAGTCCGGGCGGGGGTCGTACATCCGCACGGCCACGTAGACGGCCTGGTCGTCGTACGCCACCCGGGCTTCCGTCTCGTGCGAGGCGGGCGCGCCCGGGTTGGGCGTGTACTGGACGAAGCCGCGCGCCGGCTCCGCGCGGCTCCAGACCTCGTCGTCCAGGTGTCCGTCCACGGTCGGAGCGGGCTGGCCGGGGAGGATGCGGGCCGCGGTCATCGACCTCACGGTATCCGCAGGCGCGGCGGAAAGAGTGACGCCCAGCAGGACGAGGTGTGCGAGCATGGATGCGCGGGGATGAACGGTTGTCTGCCGATGGGCTGAGCCCGGCTCAGCGGGAACTACGGAGGGAGTCCAGTCGGGGTTTCACCGGGTCCGGCGGGGAGCGAAGCGTTCTCCCCGCCGGCCGCCCCCGGTGGCCGGCTTCACACGGGCGGGGCCGTCCCGGTGGGCACGGGGGAGAGCAGGCTCCGGCTCCACAGGACCCGCCGCACCCGCCACGCGAGCAGGAGGGCCACGGTGGCGAGGGCGGTGCTGAGTCCGGCCCAGACGCCCGCCGGGCCGAGCGGGGTATGGAATCCCAGGAGGTACCCCACGGGGACGCCGAGCGCCCAGTAGCCGAACACCGCGATGACCATGGGGACGCGCGTGTCCGCCGCGCCGCGCAGGGAGCAGAGCCCCGCGACCTGGGCTCCGTCGAACACCTGGAAGAGCGCCGCCATGAGGAGGAGCGAGGAGGCGACCCGCAGGATGTCCGGGTCGGAAGTGTAAAGCCCGACGAGCTGCCGGGGGAAGAGGAAGAAGCCCAGCGCGCAGATCGACATGAAGCCCACCGAGCACGCGTAGGTCGCGAGCGTCGCCCTCCGTACCCCCCGCGCGCTCCGTGCCCCCAGGTGCTGTCCCACCCGGATGGATCCCGCGAGGCTCACCCCCAGCGCGACCATGAAGGTGACGCTCGCCAGGTTGATGGTGACCTGGTGCGCGGCCAGCGACGTGGCGCCGAACCACCCCACCATCACGGCGGTGAAGGAGATGAGTCCCACCTCCACCCCGAGCTGCGCGCCGATGGGGATGCCGATGGCGGAGATGCGCCCGAGCAGCGCACCGTTCGGCCGCCCGCTCACCCCGCGGAAGGGGCGGAGGCGCGGGTGGAAGAGGAGGTAGCCCATCATTCCCACGGCCATCCCCCAGCGTGTCAGCGTCGTCGCCCAGCCGGTGCCCACCATCCCCATGGCCGGGATCCACCCGTCCACCCCGTGGATGAACGCGGCGTTCGCGGCGACGTTCATCGCCAGCCCGGCGAAGGTCATCCCCATCGCCGGCGTGGTGATCCCCATTCCCTCCAGGTACTGGCGGAAGGCGAGGAAGAGCAGGGCGGGGAGGACGCCCCACGCGAGGGCGCTCATGTACTCCCCCGCCAGCGCGGCCACGGCCGGGTCCTGTCCGAACCGGCGCGCGATGTCGCCCCCGAGGAGGTTGAGTCCCGCCAGGGGGACGCTCAGCGCGAGCGAGAGCCAGAGCCCCTGCACCAGGACCTCCCGGCACCGTCCCGGGTCGCCCGCCCCGAACGCCTGGCTCACCAGCGGCGTCATCCCCAGGATGGTGCCGGTGAAGAGCATGAGCATCGCGACGTGAAGCGCGCTCCCGAGTCCCGCCGCCGCCAGCGCGTCCGCCCCCAGCGGGCCGACCATGATGGTGTCGGCGGTGTTCATCCCCACCTGCCCGAGCTGGCTGACGATCAGCGGCCCCGCCACCCGGAGCAGCCCGCCCAGCTCCCGGAGGAACAGCGCTCCGCGGCGCCGTCCCCGCGTGGAGGGACGGCGTGCGGGGGTGAGGGGCTCGGGGGGCTGCAGCGTCGTGTTCATGCCGGGTGCTACGGGTTGGAAACGAGGTGAAAAGATAAACCCGGGTGCCTGTGTGGGGCACCCGGGCGGGTACGGAGTCGCGTGGAGTCGGAGCTGGGTCAGCGGAGCCGTCCGGGCGTCCTCCGGGAGCGACCCCGCTGGGCGTACACCGCGGAACACCCCGCCCGGGGGGGCTCGGCGACCGAAGGTTGCTCGGGTGCGTGGCCGCGGAGCGCCCGGACGGGTGGATCCTCGTCGTCCGGGGCCGCCCCGACCCAGCCGCCCAGCCCGAGCAGGAACTGGATGTACATTCCGGCCTCCTGGAAAATCGGAGAGGGAGCGCGGGCGCTCAGTTCTGCCCGGTGTTCCGGACCGGAGGGGTCAGGGCCCGGCGCTCGGCCCCGGAGAGCAGCGCCTCGGCGAAGTCCTGCCGCTCTTCGATCTGCGAGAGCCGCCCGTCGATGGCGGTCAGGAGGTCGCGTACCCGGGCCAGGTCCGGAGAGGAGGAGGTGGCGGCGATCCGCTGCTTCCGCTCCTGCGTCATTGCCTCCAGGAGCCCGCCCACCCGGGCGGTGATCGGCCGGAGGATCAGGACGGTCCCGGTCGTCAAGATTGCCGTGATCGGGACCAGCATCACGAAGGCGACTTCTCCCATGGCTTCAGCTCCCTGCGAGTGGGTGTGGATCGATGCCGTCACCCTACGGCCCGGGGGCGCGGGAGGTTTCAGCCGGGGTCCGCCGGCCCGTTCCGCGGACCGGGTCTCAGGGCGGAGGGACGGTCGGTCTCGAGGTACGCGGGCGGAGCCGGGGGGGAGGTCTGCGCTCGCCGGTCACCGCCGGGAGCCGCAGGGCGAGAAGGAGCCCGAGGACCGCCGCGTAGACGGCCGGCTCGGTGATGTCCTTCTTCACCAGCCAGAGGAAGTGGAGCACCGCCAGCCCGGCGGCCAGGTACACCAGCCGGTGCAGCGTGCCCCAGCGGCGCCCCAGGCGGCGGATCATCCCCCGGGTGGAGGTGGCCGCGAGCGGGACGAGGAGCACGAAGGACGCGAACCCCGCGGTCACGTAGGGGTGCCGGACCACGTCCTCCACGACGTACGCGGGGAGGAACTCCTGGTCGAAGAGGTAGACCAGGACGTGGAGGGACGCGTAGAAGAAGGCGAAGAGCCCCAGGAGCCGCCGGAAACGCACGGCCCGGTTCCACCCGGTGATCCTCCGAAGCGGGGTGACGGCCAGCGAGCAGAGGAGGAGGACGAGCGCCGTGGTCCCGGTGCGGTGCGTCGCCGCCTCGATGGGCTCTGCGCCCAGCCCGCCGCCGAAGGCGTCCCGGACGAGCAGCGCCAGCGGCGAGAGCGCCGCCGCCCACACGAGCGCCTTCAGCGCGACGACGGCCCGGTCCGCCCGCCGCGCTGCGCGAAGGGGAGCCTTCTCCGCGGGCGCCGTCAGAAGAACCTCTTCAGGTCCATCCCCGCGTACAGCGACGCAACCTGCTCCGCGTAGCCGTTGAACGGCAGCGTCGGGCGGCGACGCCACTCCCCGATGCGGCGCTCTCGCGCCTGGCTCCACCGGGGGTGATCGACGGCCGGGTTCACGTTGGCGTAGAAGCCGTATTCGTTGGGAGCGGACCGGTTCCACGCGGTCTGCGGCTGCCGGTCGGTGAGCCGGATGCGCACGATGCTCTTGATGGACTTGAAGCCGTACTTCCAGGGCACCACCAGCCGGATCGGGGCCCCGTTCTGCGCCGGCAGGGGACGCCCGTACAGCCCGGTGGCGAGGAGGGTGAGCGGGTGCATGGCCTCGTCCATCCGGAGCCCCTCCACGTACGGCCAGTCGAGCACCGCGCGCCGCTGGCCCGGCATCTGCTCGGGGTCCAGGAGGGTGGTGAACTCCACGAACCTCGCGGACGGAGCGGGCTCCACGCGGGCGAGCACGTCGCGCAGCGGGATCCCCTGCCAGGGAATCACCATCGACCACGCCTCCACGCAGCGGAGCCGGTAGGTGCGGTCCTGCACCCGGGAGGTCTTCAGCAGGTCGTCGAAATCGTAGCGCCCCGGCTTGCGGACCAGCCCGTCGACGGTCACCGTCCAGGGGCGGGTCCGCAGGAGCCCCGGCGCGAGGCGCGCGGGAGCTTCCTTGTCCGTCCCGTACTCGTAGAAGTTGTTGTAGCCGGTGACGTCTTTGAGCGGGGTCGGCTCGTCGCTCCGCTCCTGCTCTTCCTCGCCCGCCGCCTCGCAGGCGGACAGGGAGGCGGGGGCGGCGAGGCCCGCGAGGAGCGCGCCCGACACCCGCCCCAGCCAGGCGCGGCGGGTCTGGTACAGCGGCTCCGGGGTGATCTCCGAGGAGGGGACGTCGTCCGGCTTGCGGATCAGCATGGCGGCTCGCGGCGGTGCGTTCCGGTCGGCCGGGAGACGCGCTCCCCCGGGCCGCTCTCTATAACGCGGCCGCGTCCGCAAGGTTCCGGCCCGGCTGGCCGGATCCGGGGGCGGCCGCCAGATTGCGCGGGGCGCGACGTGGACCCGGGAACGGAGGCGCAGGATGGGCGTGGGCGAGTGGGGGAACGACGGAGCCGCGCGGCTCTTCCTGGGGGTGGAGCCGCCCGCGGGTGCCCGCCGGGCGCTGGAGGCGCACCTCCGCGAAGCCCTCGGCGGGCGCGGCCTCCCGGGTCGGGCGGTCGCCCCCGCGAACTGGCACCTGACGCTCCGCTTCCTGGGCGAGACCCCGCCGGAGCGGAGGGCGGCCCTGGTCCGCGCGCTGGAGGAGGCCGACCCGGGGCCCGGCTTCACCCTCGGCTTCGGGGGGCTCGGCGCCTTCCCCCGGCCGGCCCGTGCCGCGGTGCTCTGGCTGGGCGTGGAGGAAGGAACCTCGGCGCTCGGGGCCCTCGCGGGCGTCGCGGAGGCGGCGGCGCAGCGGGCGGGCTTCCCCGCGGAGACGCGCCCCTTCTCCCCGCACCTCACGCTCAGCCGCATCCGCCCTCCGCGGGACGTGGGCTCCATCGTGGAGCGCGTTCCCGCCTTCCTGGGGCGGATTCCGGTGGAGGAGATGGTCCTCTACCGCAGCCACCCGGGGCCCGGCGGCGTCCGGTACGAAGCCGTAGGGCGCTTTCCGCTCCGTCCCTGACCGGCGGACGGTCCACCTCTCTATCCCGAACCCCGCACCCGCATGGCGAACCTCCACGACGAGCAGGAGATCCGCGACCGCCTCGCCGCCCAGCTCCCGAGCTGGCGGTACGAGGAGGGGCACCTCGTCCGCGTCTTCGAGACCGGCGCCTGGCACCGCACCCTCCTCCTCGCCAACGCGATCGGCTACCTGGGCGAGGCCGCGTGGCACCACCCGGACCTCCTCCTCAGCTATCCCCGCCTGAAGGTGATGCTCACCACCCACGACGAGGGCGGCGTCACGGACAGGGACTTCGAGCTGGCGCTGCGCATCGAGGAGATCGCCACCTGGCAGCCGGCGCCCGGTTCGGCGCTCACGGGGCCGGAGGGAGGGTGGTTCACCTGACCGCGGCCCGGCCCGCTCGGCCGGGCGCTGGAACCGCTCCCGTTCCGGGTGTACATTCGGGGAGCGAATCCCCCGAACGCGAGGAAGCTCGATGAGCGCCGTGGACTTCTCCCTACTCCCGGGCGACGCGCGCCTGTGGATCTTCGCCGCCTCCCGTCCGCTCGCTCCGGACGAGTCCGCGGCGCTGCTGTCACGCGTGGACCGGTTCGTGGAGGGATGGCTGGCGCATGGCCACCCCGTGGTCGGAGCGCGGGACTGGCGCCACGACCGCTTCCTGCTGATCGGGGCGGACGAGCGGGCCACCGGCGTGTCCGGGTGCTCCATCGACTCGCTCTTCCGCGTCTTCAAGGAACTGGAAGGCCAGTTCGGGGCGGGGCTGCTCGACCGCTCGGGGGTCTGGTTCCGGGACGGGGCGGGGGAGATTCGGTCGGTGTCTCGCCCGGAGTTCCGTGCCCTGGCCGCGTCGGGGGAGGTGACGACGGACACCGTGGTGTTCGACAACACCCTCACCACGGTGGGAGAGCTGAACGGCGGACGGTGGGAGGTCCCGGTGCGCGACGCATGGCACGCGCAGGCATTCGCGGTCGGAGGTGCGCCCGCGGGGGCCTGAGCGGCGGAGCGGTACCGGGAGTCCGCAGTACCGATCGGCGCCCTCGCGGAAGATCCCGCGGGGGCGCCGATCCACGTCCACGTCCGTCCGCGGCAGGAAACGCGTCCCCGGCGGTCCGCCTGGCCCGCGGGTTGCCTGTAGTATCCGTATATGCAGAAAGAGCTTGACCGTCCGCCCCGGGCCGGGCGGCGCCCGGCGCTCCGCGCGGGGGCCGCCGCCACCCTCGCGCTCTTCGCCTTCGCCGCCGTGGCCGGGATCCTATCCCGTCGCGGCGAGACCGGAGACGGGAGCGGGGTGGACGTGGCCGCCCGTGCCCCGGCGCCGTCCATGCCCCGGCTCGCGCCCGCCGTGCTGGACTCGGTGGAGGCCGGGGTGCGGGCCGAGCTGGAGCGGCGCGCCTTCCCCGGCGCCGCGCTGGCGGTGGGGATCGGCACGCGCACGGAGCGCCTGGCGGGGATGGGGCACGTGGGGTGGCGGGAGGCCGCCGCGCCCGTGTCGCCCGACACCACGATGTACGACCTCGCCTCGGTCACCAAGCCGGTCGCCACGGCCACCGCCGTGCTCCTCCTCGCCGAGGACGGCGTCATCCGCCTGGACGACCCGGTGCGGAAGCACCTCCCGGAGTTCGAGGGGCAGTTCAAGGACCGGGTGACCTGGCGGCACCTCCTCACCCACACCTCCGGGCTCCCCGGGGGCGCCAACATCCGCGGGGACGAGCCCCGCGAGCGGCTCCGGCGGCTCCTCCGCACCCGGATCGACGAGCCGCCCGGGCGGTACGTGGTGTACACCGACCTGGGGTACGTCGTCCTCTGGGCCGCCGCGGAGCGGGCCGCCGGCGAGCCCCTTACCCGGTTCCTGGAGCGGCGGGTCTGGCGCCCGCTGGGGATGACCCACACCGGCTTCCTTCCCGGCCAGGAGTGCACCGCCTGCGCTCCCACGCTCCGCCTGAGCACCGGCGAGCCGTACCGGGGCCGCCCCAACGACCTCCTCGCCCGCCAGCTGGGGGGGATCGCCGGGAACGCGGGGCTCTTCTCCACGGCGCACGACCTGGCCCGCTTCGCCGCCATGCTCGCCGGGGGCGGCGAGCTGGACGGGGTGCGCATCCTGCGCCCGGAGACGGTCCGCGAGCTGCTCCGGCAGCAGCCGGGCGCCGGCCGCCGCTCCCTGGGGTTCGTCGCCCTCTGCCCGGACGAGCCTCCTTCGGAGTCGGTGCCGTGCGCGAAGCCGCTCGCGGTGGGGCACAACGGGTGGACGGGGACGTCGCTCTGGATCGACCCGGACCGGATGACGTGGACGGTGATCCTCACCAACCGCTCCTACGACGTCCGGGCGCCCGCGCGGATGGCGGAGCTGCGGGAGGGGGCGCTCCGGCGCGCGGCGGAGGGTGCGTCGGGCGACGTGTCGGCCCCGCGCCCCGGCGAGGTGCGGCTGGGGCCGTGAGCCGGGATCCCCGCTTTCCCCCGCGGGGGCCGAGGGTGTAGCTTCCGGGCGGCCGTACCCCGTCCACGCCGTCCGTCCGGGAGGATGAAGAGAGAGCTGTCGCGCAAGGCGTTCCACGTCGCTTCGGTCGCGCTCCCCGTCTTCGCGTGGCTCGCGCCCCGCCCGGTGGCCCTGGCGGTCCTCCTCCTGATCGCGGTGGCGGCGCTCGTCGTGGACGTGGCGCGGCTCCGCTGGCGGTGGGCGCGCTACCACTTCCTCCGCCTCACCCGCACCCTCCTGCGCCCGCGCGAGCGCGACGGGCTGGCGGGGGCGACGTACATGGCGGTGGCGTACGCGGGGGCGTTCGTCGCCCTCCCCACGCCGCACGCGGTCGCCGCCATGCTCTACAACGGCCTGGGGGACGCGGCCGCGGCGCTGGTGGGAAAGCGCTGGGGGCGGCACCGCACGGCGTGGGGAAAGAGCTGGGAGGGGTTCGGGGCGGCGCTCGCCACCAACCTGGGGGTGGGGATGGCGGTCGGGGCGCTGGACCCGCGGTTCCCGGCGGCCGCCGTGGTGGCGGGCGCCGTCGCGGCCGCGGCGCTCGAGTTCGCGCCGCTCCCGCTGGACGACAACCTGAGGGTGACGCTGGGGGGCGGCGCGGCGGCGTGGCTCGCGAGCGCGCTCGCCTGGGGTTCGCTCACGCTTCCCGGGTGAGCGCCTCCAGCCGCTGCCGGTCGGCCTTCTTCAGCCCGGCGACGACCCGCTCGTACGAGTGGTCGATCATCTCCCGGACCTCGTCGGCGGGGATGCTGCCGTCCAGCTCCACCGTGTTCCAGTGGGCCTTGTTCATGTGGTAGCCCGGCTGAACGGCGGGCCAGCGGTCGCGCAGCTCCACCGCCCACTCCGGGTCGCACTTGAGGTTCACTGACAGGGGGAGGCTTTCCACACCGGTGAGCGCGAAGATCTTCCCCATCACCCGGAAGACCAGGGTCTCCTCCCCGAAGGGGAAGTCCTCCGTGGCGCCGGGCTTGGAAAGGCAGTAGTCGCGAAGGGACCGGAAGGTCATGGCACGCGTGGGTCGGGAGGGGGAGGAGGTCGCCGGTCGATACGGGCTCCGAGGAACCCGGCCGGGTGGTGGGGGACGAGCCTTCCTTCGCCGACCCCACGCGGTCCGGCCGGACCGGGTACAAGGTAGAGAGGCCGCCCGTCTCCCGACAGGCGGCCTTTTCTTGGGCGGATCAGCTCCCCAGCCCGCCGCTCCCGTCCTCCCACTGCCAGTGCTTCATCACCATCGCCGCCCGGGGGGCGAAGCCGTCCCCGAACTCCGCCGGGTAGCGGACGAGCAGGTGGAAGAAGCGTCCGTCGTGGCGCCCCAGCATCCCCCGCGAGACGACCGCCCCGGACGGGGCGGCGTACTCCGCCAGGGTCCAGGGGTAGCGCCGCTCACCCGCGGCGACGAGGCTCCCCCCGGTCGTCGAGGCCAGCTCGTTCCGCGCACTCTCCTCCGTGGTCCCCTCCGGGTACACCTTCATCTCCACCCGCGCCGCGTCGTTGCGCTGCCCGCCGAAGTTGGCGTAGAAGTGGACCGCGTCGTCCGACGGGGCGGGCTCCGCGACCAGGTCGGCGGGGAGGTAGGTCCCGAAGGCGAGAGGGAACCCGGGCGGGGAGCGGTAGAGCCGGAGGGTGACGGGCTCCGGCATCCCCTCCAGCACCAGCGTGTCCTGCAGGGTCTCCGGCCGGCTGGTCGGCCCCGCGGTCTCGGCGGGGATCTCCGGCGTGGTGTCCACCCGGGGAAGGGGAGGCTCCTCCATCCGGGGTGGCTCGGGGCGCTGCGAGCACGCCGCCAGCGCGGTCGAGAGAAGCGCTCCCGCAAGGAGCGCGAATCGGGTCCTGGGATCACGTCGGGTACGTCGGTTCGCCTGCACGCCGGTTCTCCTGTGTATGCCGGGGCGGTGGCGCGGGAGTCGGTTCCCCCGCCGTTTCCGGGGTTCCGAACGCGAAAACGGTGCCGGATGTGCCCGGTAGGCGTCCCGGAAACGCGAACGGCGCCGCCCCCCACACGGGAGGCGGCGCCGTTCGCGCGATGGGACGATTCGCGGCCTACCTCCGGCCGCCGCTCCCGGCCCCGGCCCGTCCGCCGCGGCGGCGTCGCCGGCCCTGGCCGCCGCCCTCGCCCTGGGAGGATGCGGAGGGGCCCTGACCACCCTGGGACTGCGGCCGTCCGCCTCCGCCCTGCGGCGCACGACGGTCTCCACGGGCGGGGCGCGCGGCCTCCTCCGCCTCCCGCTGCGCCTTGCGCTCGGCCTTTGCCTTGGCGCGCGCGCGCTCCTCCGCCTTGCGGGCGCGGATCTCCGCGATGCGCTCCTGGATGGGGACCTCGAAGCGCTCGGCCGGCTTCTTCTTGTAGTCGAAGCCTTCCACGATGCGCCGCGGGATCGGCTTGCCGACCGCGCGCTCGATGGCCCGCAGGTCCTTCTCCTCGTCCGGGGAGACGAAGGTGTACGCGTCGCCGGTGGCTTCCGCGCGCGCGGTGCGGCCCACGCGGTGGATGTAGTCCTCCGGGAGGTGGGGAACGTCGAAGTTCACCACGTGCTCCAGCGCCTCCACGTCGATCCCGCGCGCGACGATGTCCGTGGCGACCAGCACCCGGAACCGTCCGTTCTTGAACCCGGCCAGGGCCTCGGTGCGCTGCGCCTGGCTGCGGTTGCCGTGGATCCTCGCGTTGGGGACGCCGTGCTTCTCCAGGAAGTCGGAGAGGCGGTTCGCGCGGTGCTTGGTGCGCGTGAAGACGATCACGTTGCCGATGTCGCCGCGCTTCAGGAGTTCGAGGAACAGGTGGGCCTTGAGTTCCTCGGAGACCGGGTAGAGCGCCTGCGACACGCCCTTCGCGGGGGCCTGCTTCCGCTCGATGTTGATCGCCACGGGCGCGCGGAGCATCTCGCGCGAAAGCTCCGCGATGGGCGCGGGCATGGTCGCGGAGAAGAAGAGCGTCTGGCGCTTCGCCGGGGCCGGGAGGTGCTTCAGGACCCGGCGGATGTCGGGGAGGAAGCCCATGTCCAGCATGCGGTCGGCCTCGTCCAGCACCAGCACCTCCAGCCCGTCCAGGCGCGCGTACGGCTGCTGGAAGTGGTCGAGGAGGCGGCCCGGCGTGGCGATGATCACGTCCACGCCGCGGCGGAACGCCTGCTCCTGGGGACCCATCCCCACGCCGCCGAAGACGGCGGCCCCGTTGAGCGGGGTGTGCCGGGCGAGCGCCTCGAAGTGCTCGTGGATCTGCGCGGCCAGCTCGCGGGTGGGGGTGAGGATCAGCGCGCGGGTGGTCCCGCGCGGCTTCCCCATCAGGCGCTGGAGGATGGGGAGGAGGAAGGCCGCGGTCTTGCCGCTCCCCGTCTGCGCGCAGGCGAGAAGGTCGCTCCCTGCCAGCCCGGCCGGGAGCGCCTGCTCCTGGATGGGGGTGGGACGTGTGAAGCCGAGGTCCCGTACCCCGCGAAGGAGGTCCGGATGAAGCTCGAAGGCGGAAAAAGCCATTTGAATCCGTCGTTGAGTTGAGGAGCGGATCCGCCGCAAACAAAAAGAGCCGCGGTGCGGCTCCGGATCGTCGATCTGCCCTGGTGCCCGTAAGGGAAAATGCGTGTCCCGCGCCAGGCACGGGAGAACGTAAATCTAACAGGTTGAAGGGTGTGGGACAAGATGAGGCCCGCTCCGGGTGGCGGAATCGGAGCGAGAGGGGCGCGCGGGGACGGCGAATATTTCACGTCGAGTCGCCTTGCGGGCGCCCGGCGGGCGGGTGATATTCCCGCGCGATTCCAGCCGCACCGGCGTGGCCCGCTCCCCGCCGCGCGCACTCCCGAAAGCGATCTTCCGATGCTGCGTTCCGCGTTCCGTCCCCTCGCCCTCGTCGTCCTCCTGGGCGCCTGCTCCGACCTCCTTCCCGAAGCGGAGCGGGTTCCGACCCGGATCGAGCTGAGCAGCGAGCGGATCACGGTGATCGAGGGGAACCCGGTCCCTCTCGGGATCACGGTCTTCGATCAGAACGGGGACCCCTTCGACCGTCTCCCGGGCTGGGCGGCGCCGGTCTGGTCGTTCGACGCGGAGGGCCGGGTGGAGGCCCGCGGGGGACGGCTCGTGGCGCTGGGCCCGGGTGCCGCCCGGGCCACGGCCGACGTGGCGGGTCTCACCGCGAGCGCCCTGGTCCGGGTGAACCCCGGATCCCTCGGCCTCTCGGTGGACGGCGTCTACCTCACGCAGAGCGTGCAGACCTACGACCGCTCCGTTCCCCTGGTGGCCGGCCGCGACGCCTACCTCCGGGTGTTCCTCCGGGGCGACCAGACGAACTACTACACCCCGAAGGTTCGCGTCCACCTGTACCACTCGGGGGAGCTCCACCATACCTGGACCCTCGCGCCCGATGGGGAATCGGTTCCCACGCAGGTCGTGGAAGGAGACCACACCGCCTCCTGGAACGTGTACGTTCCCGGGAGCCTGATCCGGCCGGGGATCTCGCTGGTGGTGGAGGCGGACCCGGACGGGACCGTCCCCGTCCGGGACGCGAGCCGGCTCCGCTTCCCGGCCACCGGTACCCTGGCGCTGAACGTGGTCACCGTGCCCAGGCTGTGGCTCCGCCTGGTTCCCATCCACCAGGTCCAGCACGGGACCACCGGGAACGTGACTCCGCAGAACCAGGACCGGTGGACCCGCGACCTGCTCGCGATGTTCCCCATCGCCGAGTACGACATCGACATCCGGGACCCGTTCTCCACGGACGCGAGCGCCCGGACCACGCAGGGCTGGTCGACGCTGCTTCTGGAGATCGCCCTGCTCCGCATGGCGGACGGCAGCGGACGCTACTACTACGGCATCCTTTCCCATCCGGGCGGAGTGAATATCGGGGGCCTCGGCTACGTCGGCGGCCGCCCGGACGCGGAGCCGGCCGCCATCGGCTACGACGCCCTCCCGTACGCCGCCGGCACGCTCGCGCACGAGCTGGGGCACAACTTCGGGCGCCTCCACGCGCCGTGCGGCGGGCCGGGGGGTGTGGACGCCGCCTTTCCCTACGCCGGCGGCGGCATCGGCGCCCACGGCTACGACCTGTTCCTGAGAGAGCCAAAGGATCCCTCCCGGGAGAAGGACCTCATGACCTACTGCGACCCGGAGTGGATCAGCGACTACACCTACCGGGGGGTCCTCGACTTCCGTCGTGCCGGCGACGGAGGGACCGCGGAGTTCGCGGGGACCGCGAAGGAGCCGTCCCTGCTGGTGTGGGGGCAGATCGACGCGGGCGGGGCGGAGCTGGAGCCGGCGTTCCAGCTCACCACCCGGCCGGTCCTTCCGACGGAGCCCGGGCCGTACCGGATCGAGGGGCTGGACGCGGCGGGGGCGGTGCTCTTCTCCTACTCCTTCACGCCGTCGCCGGTGGCGGACATGAAGGGCGACGTGCGCCACTTCGTCTACGCGATCCCGGCGCGGCTGGCGCAGACCGACCGCCTGGCCCGGCTCCGGCTCGTGGGTCCCGGCGTCCGCGCCGAGCGCCGCTCCGCGGGCGCGGAGCCCGCGAGGAGCGCTCCGGCCACCCTGCGCCGCCGCTCCGGGACGGAGGTCCGCCTGGAGTGGGACGCGTCCCGCCGCCCCATGGCGCTGGTCCGCGACCCCGCCACGGGCGAGGTGATCTCCATCGCCCGCGGCGGCGGCGCCGCGCTGCGCACCCGCGCCCCGGAGCTGGAGGTCCTCCTCTCCGACGGCGTGCGCACCACCCGCAGCACCCACCGGGTGCGGTGATCCCCGCCGCGACCCGACCACTCCCGGAGACCGTATGAGACCGATCCTCGCCGCCTCGCTCGCGGCCCTCTCCCTCCTCTCCGCGGCTCCCGCCGCCGCCCAGCTCTCGCTGGAGCTGCGCGGCGGGGCGGGCGCGGGATCGTACGGGGCCACGGGTGCGGGCTTCCAGTTCGTCCCGCAGCCCGCGGGGAGCGCGACCCTGGACTTCGCGTTCCACCCCCGCGCGGCGGCGTACGCGGGGTACGGGTTCGCGCGGTTCGGGTGCGAGGAAGGGTTCTGCGCCGGAGTGGACCCCACGTTCACGTCGCAGGGGTTCTCCGCGGGGCTGCGCTTCGAGCTTCCCGCCGGGGTGTGGGCGCGCGGCGGAGCCGTCGCGCACACGCTGGAGGCGGAGAGTCCCCGGGGCGCGGAGAGTTCGGACGCCGCGTTCGGGTTCGAGGCGGGGGCGGGGCTGGGCCTGCGCCTGGGACCGCGCCTCACCTTCACGCCCGGGATCGGCTACACCCGCTACGCCGCATCCGTCGACGGAAGCGACGAGCCCGTGGCCTTCGTGACGGGCGAGCTGGGGCTGCGCATCACCCTCGCCGGGCCGAGACGGTAGGACGAAGGGCGGGGCAGGACGAAGGGCGGCGCCGGGACGTACCCGGCGCCGCCCTTCGTCATTCCGTGCCTTCCGGTTCCGGGACGGCAGTCCCGCAGGCGGCCGGGGTCAGCGCCGGTGGTGCCCGGCGTGGCTCCCCGTCTCCTTCCCGCCCTCCGCCTTCGGACGGGCCGCGTGGATCCGGGCGAGGCTGGCGAGCTGCGCGGAGGTGAGCACCGTGGAAGCCTCGGCCTCGGCGCGGTCGTTGATCTCCTTCATCTCCGCGTGGTGCCGCTCCTCCTCCTCCGGCGTGGGCTTGGAGGCGTGCATGGGGGCGCAGTGGACGCGGTGGCTCTCGCGGAGCGCGGCCCGTACGGCTTCCAGGCGCGTCGCCTGCGCGTCCGTGAGCCCCAGCTCCCGCCTGAGGTCCAGCGCGGTGAAGGCGCTCGGACGCGCCTCCGCTTCGCAGTTCGCGTCCCCGCCCGGGCAGGCCTGCGGGGCCTGCGCCGCGGCCGCGACGGGGAGGGCCGCCAGGCCCAGGGCGAGGGACGCGGCGCAGAGCAGCTTCTTCATACGGGGACTCCGTGAAGGGGGATGGTCCGGCTTCGGCCCGGCTCCGGGGCCGCCGGACGGCACGCTAGCGCCCCCGGTCGCGGCCCGCAAGCATCCCGCGCGGGCCGACCCGGCCGTCACGGGGGCGTCACCACCAGCGTGGCTCGCATCCCGCGCTCGTCGTGGTCGGGGCCCTCCTCGTCGACGGGGCAGGACACCTCGTACGTCCCCGGCTCCAGCCGCACCGTGAGCGTGGCCGTCGCGCCGGGGGCGATGGGCTGCGTCTCCCGCTCGATCCCCCGGCCCTCCACCTCCAGGGCGTGCGGCCGGGTCCCCGCGTTCATCACCTGGATGGAGACGTCGCCCGCCGGGACCGTGTCGCGCGACAGCCCGATCGCCCACTCCGTCAGCCTTGCGGTGACGTTCCGTTCCAGCGACTCGGCCACGGTGGCGGGCGCGGGGGGCGCAGGGGTTCCTTCCGGCGTGGTGTCCATGGGGCCCGCCGCCACCGCCGGGCCGCCGGCCGTCGCGGGGTCACGGCCCGCGCGGTCGTCCCCGCCGCCGCACGCGGCGAGGAGCGCGAGGGTGAGGACGATCGGGGTCGGGTTCCTGGGGTTCATGGGATCCGGGGTCGGGGGACCGAATCAGCCGGCCGCGTCGTCGTAGTCCACCTTCAGTGGACGCGCCTGGCAGTGCTCGCCGCACCCGAAGCGGTACCGGTTGCGGGCGAACCAGTGGTAGAAGCGGTCGATCAGGCGGCCTACGAGCGGGATCCTGAACACCCAGCCCAGCAGTCCCCCCCTCGGGAGGACCGCGAGGAGCTGCTCGATGGCTCCGGCTCCCTGCCACGTCCGTCCTCCGGGGCCGACGAGCTGCACCGCCTCCGCGTACGCCTCCGGCGGGATCCAGGGAAAGCGGTCGAGCACGGTGGTGTTCTGGTAGGGGACAATCTCCAGCATCCCGTGCCGGTCCCACTTCTCCAGGAGCGCCACGAGCCGGTTGCAGACCTTGCAGACGCCGTCGTACACCACCGTGTAGGGGCGTCCCGCGCTCCCGGCGGAAGCGGTCCGCCCTCCGTAGACGAAGTGGACGACGGGGAAGCTCATGCGCTCGTCACCGCCGTCTCGACCGTGGGCGGCTGCTCCAGCGTCTTCTTGACGGTGCAGAGCCCCGCTGCGCGGTTCGCCGCCGCCTTTCGTTCGGCGGGGAGCGACGGCCAGTCGATGTCCACCTCCATACGTCCTACCCGGTGCGGCTGCTCCTCGAAGCTCCACCCCACCTCCACGGCGAGGTCGTCCACGCCCAGCTTCGCCTGCGTGCCCCACGAGGCGAGCACGGAGTAGGTGCAGGTCGCCAGGCTGCTCGCCAGCATGTGGAAGGGAGAGTACTGCATCTCCGGGGAATCGGCCTCGATGGTCATCGGCCCCGCCTTCCCCTCCAGGCGGATCCGGTCTTCTGAAACGAGAAGTATCTTCACGATCCCGGTCGCTTCTGGTCGTTGTGGTCGTCCGTGCGCGCCGGGGGCCTCAACCCTTGAGCCCCAGCAGGGACTCCCCTCCGTCGACGTAGATCTCGGTCCCCGTGACGTGGCGCGCGGCATCAGATGCCAGGAACAGCACCAGCTGTGCCACCTCGTCGGAGGTCCCGGGCCGTCCGGCGAGCGGATGGATCCCCGCGGGGAACTCCTGCGGGAACCCGATCCGGTCCAGGTCGCGGTGTTCGGTGTTCTCGCCGATCTCGGTCTCGATGGCTCCGGGGCAGATCGTGTTGACCCGCACCTTCGAGGTCGCCAGCTCCAGCGCCAGCATCCTCGCCATCGCCACCTGCCCGGCCTTGGAGCTGGCGTACGCCGTCGCTCCGCTGTTGCTGAACACGCGCGTTCCGTTCACGGAGGCGTTCACGATCACCGAGCCGCCGCGCTCCTTGAGGTGAGGAACCGCGTACTTGAGGGTGAGGAAGGTGCCGGTGAGGTTGATGTCCACGGTCTTCCTCCACTCATCCACCTCCAGCTCCTCGATGGGCGCCCAGACGCCGTTGACGCCAGCGTTGGCGAAGACGATGTCGAGCCGTCCCCACCTCTCCACGACCTGTCGGACGGCGCCCTCCACCTGATCCGGTTTGGAGGTGTCCGCGACCACGACCATCCCCTCTCCGCCGGCGGCCTCGATCTCCGAGACCGTCTCCTCCAGCTGCTCGCGGGTGCGGCTGAGCGCGGCCACCCGGGCGCCCTCCTTCGCCAGGAGGATCGCGGACGCCTTGCCGATCCCCGACCCGGCCCCCGTCACCAGCGCGACCCTGTCCCGAAGCTGCATCTCTCCCTCCCTGGTTCGAAGCGTTCCGTTCCTTCCGGAGCAGGGTGGGGCGCGTAGCGATTGTCGTACCAGCCGCGGACGGCGGATCCCGAACGTTCGGCCGCTTCCAAGCGATCCGGCGTCCGGATCCGCGAAACCGTTGACAATCATTTGTTCCGGGGCCATGATGCCCCCCGACCGCCAGTCCCTGTCGGGAATCCTGCCTCTTCTACGGGAGACGTCTTCATGCGACTTCGCATCACCCGGGGCCCCCTCCGTACGGCCCTCGCCGGTGCGCTCCTCCTGCTCGCAGCCTGCGACCGGGATCCCACCGGGCCTTCCGCGCGGCCCGACGACGGGCTCCGCCGCGACGTGACGACCACGTCGTTCAACGGCCGCATCCGGATCGGCGTGGTGCCCACCGCCACCTCGGTGACCATCGGGAGCGCCGCGGACTTCACCATCCGCGACAAGGAGACCGGCACCGTCCTCTTCACGGGGACCAACGGGACCGCGCAGGTCACGCTGGAGTCGGTGATCTACTCGTGGTACCGCCTCCAGGTGGTGTGCGGGAGCGAGAGCGCGGTGGCGACCCGCAAGGCGGCGGCCGAGGCCGCGGGGTACCCGACGTTCACGGAGTTCGTCCCGGCGGCCAACTGCACGCGGCTCTTCCTGGGGCGGTTCGATCCGCCGCCGGCCAGCAACTTCGCGGCGCGCACGGCCTTCAAGGACAGGCTCGTGGCCGAGGGGCACTCGGGGACGGACGCGTTCTGGGTCGTGAAGGCGGACCCGGGCGCCACGGTGTACCGCGTCACACGCGGCTCCCAGTCCGTGACGACGGAGAGCCCGGTGGTCCTCACCTCCTCCGACGGGATCGTCACCATCGGCGGCGTGCGGTACCGCGACATGGCCGAGGTCCGGGTCAACGGCTCCGGCTCGCTCGCCGGGATCAACGAGCTGCCCATGGAGGAGTACCTGTACGGGGTGGTGCCGCGGGAACTCGGTCCCATCGCGTACCCGTACCTCGAGGCGCTCAAGGCGCAGTCGGTCGCGGCCCGCACCTACGCCCTGTCCGGGCTGGGCAAGCGCGCTTCCGACGGCTACGACCTCCTCGCCACCACCTCCGACCAGGTGTACGGGGGGTACTCCGCCGAGCACCCGCTCTCGACGCAGGCGGTGGACGAGACCGCGGGCGTGGCAGCGGTCCACGGCGGGCGGCTGATCTCGGCCCTGTACCACTCCACCTCGGGCGGCCACACTGCCGACAACGAGGAGGCCTACGCTTCCGCGCCCATCGCGTACCTCCGCGGGGTGCCGATCGTCCAGCGCGGACGCGGGATGTGGCACAAGCCGACGCTGCAGCGCTTCAAGGCCGACAACCGCACCTCGCTCCGGACCGTCCGCCGGGGCGACCTGGAGGCCGACTGGTCGCGGTACTACCGCTGGTCGTTCGAGTGGACGATGGACGAGATCAGCCAGGTGATCTCTCTCTACGCGGGACAGCCCGTCGGGAAGGTGCTGGAGATCAACGTGCTGGAGCGCGGGCCGTCCGGCCGGGCCCTCCTGATCGAGTACGTCACGGAGGCGGGCACGTTCACGGACACCAAGGACCGGATCCGCTCCTCGCTCAAGTTCATCGACGCCAACGGCAACCCCACGAACCTGCTGAGCACGCTCTTCTTCATCGAGCCGCTGAAGGACAAGCGGACCAAGCAGCTGATCGGCTTCGCGGCGTACGGCGGGGGCTGGGGCCACGGGGTCGGGCTCTCCCAGGTCGGCGCGGTGGGGATGGCGGAGGACGGCCGCACGTACGACCAGATCCTCAAGCACTTCTACACGAACATCGACCTGGTGCGCTGGTACTGAGGCGTACCCTGAGGGATCCGGGGCTCCGGCTCCCGGAGAGAAGCGCGGCCCCCGCCGGGATTTCCCGGCGGGGGCCGCGTCGCTTTTCCCGGGGGCGCTCCCGGGGTCCTGGATTCAGAACCAGCGGCTCCACTCGTTGAACCAGCCGCCGTCGTAGCCGTGGTCGATGGCGGCGATCCCTCCCATGGCGGGGTTCATCCCCCCGACCGGGGTGAAGTGGGGGCGGTGACGCTCCAGGTCCCGCCGGTAGTCCTCGTCGGTGGGCCGGAAGCCGAGGTCGTAGCGCCCGGGCCTCCGGCCGCGCCGCGCGTAGCGGGGATCGTACTCGCCCCCTCCTCCGGCGTACCCCTGGTCGCCGCGGTCGAACGCCTCGCGCCTCGTGTACCCACCGGGCCGGCCGGCGCCGCGCAGACCGCGGTCGTAGCGGACGCTCCGGCTCCCCCCGCGGCGCGGGGCGCCCACGGCGATCCCCTCGGAGCCTCCCACGTACCCTTCCTGGTATCCGCCCACCCAGGGCCTGCGGTCGCGGGCGTAGGATTGGATCCGTGGGTAGCCCCGGTCGTACCCGCGGCTTCCCACGTCGAAACGCGGCCTGTGGGAGTCGAAGTCGCGGAACCCGTAGTCCGCCTCGTATCCGGCGCGGTAGCGTGCCATGGTCTTTCCCCTGGGTTCGAGGGGGGTGCCCCCGGGATGGTGAGGGCGGTGGTCCGTCCGGGCTCCGGGTGGGGCCGCAACCTCCGTTCCAGGGAGGAACTCTCCTCCGCGCGGCCTGTATACTCCAGGAGACCCCCCGTCCTCCACCCACCCCCCGGAGGCAGCCGAACCCTCGGAACCATCGACGCGGCACCGTTGCGAGACCGTGACGGGAGGGACCGTCCCCTGGCACCGTTCTCGCAAACTGCGCGTCGCGCAGGAGGTGACCCGGCGCGGATCCGGAGCGCATTCCGGAGCCGTGCCTCGCGCGGGCGGCCGGCTCGCGAGCCGACCTCCGTACCCCCGCCAGGGAGTGCCAGTTGCGGAAGCATGAGCGCAGCGGTGCCCTTCGACGAGAGCTGGAGCACCGCATCCAGAACGGCAAGTGCGTGTACTGTCGGGCCCCCGCCGCTCCCGACCGCCCCCTCACCCGCGAACACGTCATCCCCAGGGCGCGCGGAGGGCGACGAAGAGACCTCCGCATCATCGTCCCCGCCTGCTCCCGCTGCAACCAGCGCCGCGGATGCCAGGAGATCGTCCCCTTCCTTCTCGCCCGACCCCGCAGGATCTCCGCATTCCTCGACTACTTCGCCACCCTTTCCGATGAAGCCGTCCGTGACGTCGACCGCCGTGTCTTCGCGGAACTGTACGCTGCCCTGGGATTGCTCCGCGAAGCCGTGGCGCACGGGGCCGACTGGCGCGTCCACGCGGCGTACCTGTGCAGCGGTCGCCGGCTCCATCGGCGCCGGTACGCGGCCCGGCGGGTGATCCTGGCGGCGGAGACCCGCCTGGAGCGGGTGCGCGAGCGCGGCGCGCACCCGGAGGGGCCGAGCTGTCTGCTCGTCGGGCGGAGGGGCGCGGCCGGCTCCCGCCGGGCCGATCGTTCCTGCGAAGCGCTGCTGGGCCGCCTGGTCACGCTGCTCTCGGTGGTCTGGGGAGTCCCGGCCGAGCGGGTGGGTGACGAACTCTCGCGCGTGCCGCGCCGCCCCCGGGGCCCGGCCCCGGAGTGCACGGAGGACGAGGCGGAGGACGACACGCGCGTCGTCTCGCTCGACGGGTGGCGCCGCCGGTCGCCGCGGCGTCGCCGCTCGCGGGTGGATTCGCGCCGCGGCCGGGGAGCGCGCAGGGGGAGGGCCGCGTAATCGGGGGAGGCGGAGACGCCGCCTCCCCTCGTCCCGCCGTCAGAACATGCGGCGCTCTCTCAGGTCCCAGTCGTACCCGAGCCGCATGTTGTCCTCCAGCGGGTCGCGGGGCAGCTCGTGCATCGGGCGGAAGCCGCCGCGGGAGGTGTGCGTCCCGCCGATGGTACGATAGGTGTGAAGGTAGTCCTGTTCGTCGCCGATGCGCCCGATGCGGTCTCCCCCGTAGGGATTGTAGTTGCGCTCGTAGCCGCGGTACGGGCGGTCGTAGGTGTAGTCGCGGTTGTACCCGGCGGTGACGTGGGCGTCGTACCGGCCGGGCGGCGTGCGGGGGTAGGCGAAGTCCTGGCTGTCCCGGGCCCGCGGGGGGGCTCCCGGCCCCGTGGGCCAGGTGGTCTCGCGATAGCCGCGAAGGCCATAGTCGTAGCTGCGATCGTAGCGTGCCATGGGAGTGCCCGGTGCGGGAGTTCGGTCCGGGGGCGCGGTTCGCCCGCGTCGGATGGGCCCGAAGCCTGCAAGGCGTGTTCCCGGGGCCGGTTGCGGCGCAGGAGGGTGGGTGGGATGGGTGGGTCGTGCGGCTCCTTCGCCGGTGTGCGGGGTAGGGTACGATCGCGTCCGCGGGCCGCCTCTGCGCTCGCGGACGCGATCGTTTTCAGCACGGGAGGCGCCGATTGGCACACCTCAACGACCTGTTCCGCGAGTACGAGTCGCGGCACTATCCGCCCACCCGGAGGCTCGACCTCCAGGGCGAGGGGCCGGCGACCGCGCGCGAGAGGGCCCTCCGCTGGATCCAGACCTTCGCGCACGAGCAGCCCGGCGCGGAGCTGCTCCTGGTGGTGGAGCGGGGGCGGAGGACGGAGGCGGCCCGGAAGAGCCCGGTGCGCCTGGCGCTGGAAGCGCTGCTGAGCGACCTGGCGGGGAAGCTGGTGGACTGGTGGCAGCCGTTCGGGCCGGGGAGCATCGCCCTGCGGATCTCCGCCGAGCCCGCGATGTTCGCGCCCGGTCCGGCGATGCCGAAGCGTGAGGAGGGCGACGGGCGGACGCCGGAGACGGCGGGCGCCGCCTACCTCTCGCCGGAGGCGGACATCCCCGACGATCTGCTCCCCCTGGCCCGGCGCGCGGCGGAGCTGCGCCGGACCCGGGAGGGGCTGGCGGTGTCGCTCCTGGAGGTGGTGATGCGCGGGGTGTGGATCGAGGCGCAGGCGGCGGCCATGGACGAGCGCTCCAGCTTCGAGGCGGCGCTGCGGCGGATCCTGGATGCGGAGGAGGAGCAGGCGTTCGGGGACGAGGAGGAGTGGGGGTGAGCCGTGCGCGGCGTGCGAAGTCGCGCCGCCCCGGAGCCAGAGCTGGAAGGGTCAGCCGGTCAGGTCCAGGACCGAGTGCTCATCGGGGAAGAGTATCGGAACTGGAAGCTCGGGTGCGAGTGGCCGCTCCCGGCTCGCCTATGTGCCTTCAGCGCCCCAGGTACGGGGCCATTCCAGCTTCCAGCCGCATGATCAGTTCCCGGTCCATGTACTCGTACTCGTCCGGAACGTGGAGGCAGACCAGCTTCTTTCCCGAAAGCACGTCACCGAACTTATCTCGTAGCCGGCTGACGTGCCGCTTCTCCATCGCCACGACAAGGTCCGCCCATCCCAGGTGACCGGCCGTCACGCGGATCCTCGCGCCGGGCTCCGTGCCCACCGACCGGGCCTCGTGGCCGTCCATCCCGTCGAAGTGACGTTCCGCGGTGAGGCTGCGCAGCCGGTTCCGGCTACAGACGAAGAGGATCTTCAATCCGTGCAGTGGGGTGCAGGTTCGTTGCCTCCGGAGCGTGGACGTTCGATTCCTCAGATCCGCATCACGTCGACCAGCTCCGGCGTGGTCGCGGCGCGGTCCAGGTAACCGAACGTTCCCGCTTCCCGAACCTCTCGGGCGGCTTCGACCAGGCCGGTCATCGCCGCGCGGTACAGGGAGGTGGCGAGGCTGATCCGCCGGACCCCGGCCGCTTCCAGCTCGGTGACGGTGAACGACCGGCCCCGGATCCCCGCCATGAAGTTGACCGGCTTCGACACGGACGCGCAGACCTCCCGGACGGAGTCGAGGTCCGGGAGGCCCGGCGCGAACAGTACGTCCGCACCCGCCCGCTCGAACGCCTGCAGGCGCCGGATCGTGTCCTCCAGGTCGGGATTGCCGTGAAGGAAGTTCTCCGCGCGGGCGGTCAGGGTGAACGGGAAGGGAAGGGTCCGCGCCGCCTGCACCGCCGCCGCGACGCGCTCGACCGCGTGGTCGAAGTCGTACAGCGGCCTGCCTGTGTCGCCGGTCGCGTCCTCGATGGACCCGCCGACCAGCCCCGCCTCTGCGGCGAGGAGGATCGTCTCTGCCGCGGCCTCGGGTGCGTCACCGAACCCGTTCTCCAGGTCGGCCGCCACGGGGACGTCGGTCGCCAGGGCGATGGCCCGCGCGTGCGCCAGCGCCTCCTCCCGCGACACCTGGCCGTCGCGGCGGCCGAGGCTCCCGGCGGAGGCGCCGCTGGAGGTCGCCAGCGCCGGATACCCGAGACCGGCGAGGAGGCGCGCGGAGCCCGCGTCCCACGGGTTCGGGATCACGAAAGCGCCCGGTCCTTCGTGCAGCGCCCGGAAGCGTACGGCTTTGTCGTGCTGGGTCGCGCTCATCTCCCTCCCTCTGGGTCGTGGATTTACGGTATACGCCCGGATGCGCTGTGCAGGTGTATAATCGCCGTCCTGCCGATGAGCTACGGTCCTCTCGCTTCTACCCGCCTTCACGGCCGAAGCCGCTTTCTCGCCAGCCGATCAGTTTACCTGCGGAGGGGAGGAAGAGGCGAGCGGGAAGGGGAGGAAGGTTAGCATTCTACCGCGGCAGCGGCTGTAGCTCGGCCTCGATCCCCTGTGCCGCGAGCCATGCGGATACGGTCGCGAGCAACCGCTCCTCCCGGTAGCGGCGCCACTGCTTACGCGCCTCCGTGTGCTCGCGGAGCGTGCTCAGGAAGGATGGGAACGGGTGCTCCCCGGCGAGCGCATCCAACAGGGCCTGTGTCACAACCGGATCGTCCAAGCGTACGGCGAACTCGCGCATCCACTCCCATTGCACGCTCGCTCCGACCGGCTCGACGGTGGCGAATCGTTCCGGCTCGTTTTCTACGGCCGCGCGCTTGCCCGGCAGCTCCACCGCCGTGGCGGCAGGCTCCTGGGCGAGGAGGAAGATCTCTCCCGTGTGCCGGTCCAGCACGTAGCGCACGTCGCTTCCTGCGTACGTCAGGGCTCGTACGAGTACGTCGGTGTCGATGCTGAGAGGCGGCATGGATCGGTGCGGAACAAGGAGGCTTCGTCGTGCTGGTGCCGCGCCTACTGCCAGACATAGCCGGCTACGCGGAGCCGGCCTTCGACTACTGGAGCGGAAATCGGCCGATGCGCCCGAGCCTGTTCTCCACGTCATGTGCCTGTTCCGCCGGGATCTCGATCCACTCGATCTCACGGTAGGGACCGTAAGGGTACGGGAGCACGTCACCGAGGGAATCATCGAGCACGTCGCGGAGCATCGGTGGCGGCGCATCGAAGACCCGCTCATCTCCGATGAACTTCCAGAGAACACGCCGGACCTCCATCTCCTGAAGGAGTCGAAACAGGCGGCGCCACTTGGTGTTGCTCATCAGACTCCCGGAAGCACGCGCGATGGCCGCATCGATACGTCGTTGCTGCTCGCACATGTCCTGGGAGTCGTTGGTTGGCATATGGATGCGGCGGCGAAAATCGCGCACCTCAGCACTGTCAGCCGAAGAGCCGCGCGAGCAGGCCCGGTCTTCGCTCGGGTGGCACCAGCGCCCAGATCCGGCTCGTCCCCCATCGAACCGACCTCTGCTGCCTTCCGAACCTGCCCAGCGAGAATCCCTGTCCGGTACGGGCGTCGCGCAGGTCGGCGATCAGCGCGTTCTCCGGGAGAGTCGCGGCGAACGAGCGAAGCTCCCGGTCTCCGCTGCTCAGTGCCTCCCTGCGGGCGAGCAGGTCCGGGTTCTCCACCCAGATCCGCCGGCTGTGCTCTTCGTGCACCTGGTCGATCGGGTTCGTGCAACCCGCTTCCCAGTAGCGGCCGACCGCCGCGATGAACTCTGCGACGTTCGGTGACTGGTAGACCACCACCGGGGGATCGTGGCAAGCGAAGTACACCGGTCCCCACTCCTTCGATTCCGGCAGCAGGTCCACGATCCAGTAGTTCCCGAAGCCGTCGTGAGCGATGGGATGGGCGTGGGGAAACACCTCCTCGACCCCGAACCCGCCGTCCAGTCCGAGCAGCGACACCGATTCCAGCGGGCCGCCGACCAGCCCGGTCGCGACCTGCAGCCCCTCGCGTATGTCCTCCGGGATGGGGCAGGGGAGAGCGGCTTCCAGTGCTTCGATCTGCCCGGGAGTCGCAGGTGGTTCCAGTTCGAGGACGACCGGCTCGCCATCCTCGTCGACGAACCGCATTCCCGCGAGAGCGCGAAGGACGTCAGGTAGCATCGGACTCCCGGGTGAACTGCCGGTCGCAGGAACTCAACGGCGGGGAGCCGTCGCGAAGGCCGCGCGACGAGCGACCATGCGGACCTTCGACCGCTTCGTCGTCCGGTCCCCGGCCGCGGGGGCTCCCGAGGAACGCAGCCGCTGGCGATAGGCGTCCACCGTCTGCCCGGGGCACTCTGTCGGATTGACGTGGAGGAGTCGCCGCCACTCGGAGATCGCCTGGTCGTCGAGCAGTACGTCGGGCTTGGGCAGGAACGCCGTGAAGCAGTCCTCGAGACCGACCTACGCCGCGCTCCGACGCGCGTACTCCGCACCCCCGGAACTCCAGCAGTACAGCACCGCCCGCTGGGCGTGCAGGTCGCGGACGTGTCGAATGGCCGACACGACCGGGATCCGCTTGCTTCCCAGGGAGCGGATCAGTGTGTCGTCGATGTCTACGTAAATGACCAGAGGTTGCAGTTCGTGCATTATCGACCCGATGGGTCAGGGTTCTTCTTCGGGCCGGGCGGAGCGACCGTTTCGGATGAATTCCCGGCCCGAAGCACCGAACGCGCGAAAGTTGGCCCGTGCCTTCGACAGGCTCAACGTGCCGTTCGGGCCTCCGCGAACCACGTCCGCATCCCGGTCCCCCTGGTCGTCATCCTCCCAGTAGCACACGGGGCAGATCTCGAAGCTACCAGGGTCGCCGATCGTTCGATACTCGCAACACGGGCACGGGAACAACTCGGGATCTCCGGTAGACAGGACCTTCCCCCGCATGGGTGAGGAGCAGAACGCTCTGAACCCGGATCCTGCAGGGGTGAAGGCAGGATGAGGTAGGGGTAGGATGCAGAACACCGCCTGGAGCCGTAGGTTGGGGAAACTTCCTGGCAGAAGTATTCCTCACAACCATAGGCACCCAG